>NPIE01004114.1_pt1 | contig 70027 bp, 70 predicted proteins | sample 8637661 | NCBI WGS metagenome assembly NPIE01 (sample SAMN07420842, study PRJNA396082) | bioreactor metagenome | isolation source: sample BA12 brine-fed electro-methanogenic bioreactor BA | place: Japan: Kochi | collected 2016-12-09 | reverse complement strand
AAAACTAAAATATAAGATGAAAAGCATGTTTTGAATAAAAAAAAGAAACTGTTTACAAACAACCTATTTTTAAAAATAAAACTTCACTTAAGATAATATTCTTTAAATCTATCATACTGCACAAACTTATTTTTTTGTTTTTTAAAGTAAATCGCGTTGTTAGGACAAAAGTTAAAACACCTTGTACATAACAAACATTTGTTTGAAAAAGAAACAACTCTTTTTTTCTTTTTAACAACGATGTTATCTACAGGACAAAGACCTTCACATAAACCACAAAAAGAACATTTGGAATAGTCAATAGCCCAGTTGTTTTTTATAAAAAACTTAGAAAAAAGATTGTTTGCTATCTTAGATATAAAAACAACAAGCTTAGATGTTTTTTTTAAAGATCTTTGATTGTTGATTATTTTTCTAAAATCTTCTTGTATCTTTTGTTTAACATCGTCTATTCTTTTTTGTATATCATTAATATCTTTTTTTTCTAAAAACAAGTTTTGTGGTAGAAGATAACCAAAAGAACAACAAACGTCATAATTTTTTTTAGAAAGAACATCTGTAACAAACCTTAAAGACCCACCAAAAGAAGCTCTGTAGGTTGCGAAAACACATGCTTTTTTATCTTGAACAATAGGCAACCTTTTTATAAAATCTTTAACAACAAACGGAGGCATCCAAGCATATACAGGAAAAGCGATTATAAGAAAATCATATTTTGATTGAGTTTTAACAACGTCAACACTCATAATGTCTATTGTATCTAAAGAAACATTATTTTTTGTAAAAAGAGACTCATATTCTTTAGTAACAAACAAAGTGTTTCCAGTTCCAGAATAATAATAGATAACACCTTTTAGAAGTTTGCTTTTTGTGTCCATAAATCATTAATAGAAGCAAATATTTTAAAAAACTTATTTTTTATAGAATAATTGTTATATTGCACAAAAATTGGTTTTTTATAAAAAACATTTTTATTAGGTTGATCACATTATCATCGTTTCTCACGTATAGTCAACTATAGGTTTTAGACATATAAATATCTGTTAAACAAACAACAATAAAAACAAAGAAAAAAGAAAAAATAAAGATATCTAATAAAAAAAACATCCACTGGCCATAAACATCCGAAAAGGTTATATATTGTTTTTATGTTATCTTATTTATAAGAAGAAAAAAACTATTTTTTTTATATTCACAAAAAAAAGAAAAAACATGCAAATATACTTTAGACACAATAAGTTTAGAAAAGGACAAAAAGAAGTAATCACAGATGTAAGTCAAGCAATAGAAGAAAGAAAGAATCTTTTGTTACACGCACCTACAGGCACAGGCAAAACAGACTCTGCATTATCTGTTGCTCTTAAACATGCAATAGACAACAACCTAAAAGTTCTGTTTTTAACACCAAAGATATCTCAACATAAGATAGCTCTAGAAGTCGTAAAAGATATTAATGAAAAATATAACACAAACATAAAAGCAATTGACTTTGTTGGAAAAAAACATATGTGTATAGATCCTGTAACCTCAAAAACAGGTGTTGAGTTTTATGAAGTATGTAACAAACAGATTAAAAAAAAAACATGTATGTTTTATAATAACATAAAACCACAAGAAAAAATGAAAAAAGAGTTTGCTCTACAAAGAGTGATAGAATATCTTAAAGAATCTTCTGTGTTGTCTCACCATCAAGTTATCTCCTTAGCAGAAGAATATACAGGTTATAATAACCAACAACAACCAGTGTGTGCTTATGAGCTCGCAAAGATCTTCGCAAAAGATTGTAGATTAATCATTGGTGATTATTATCATCTTTTTTCAGAAAACGTGTCTAACGTTCTTTCAGACATAAACGTTTCTTTGTCAGACTGTATAGTAATTATTGATGAAGCACATAACTTACAAGAAAGATTAATAAAGTTAGTTTCTAAGAAAATAAGCACGTTTGTTTTACATAGGTGTATAGAAGAAGCAAAAGCGATGTCAAATAGTGGATTAACAAACGTTATTAAAAACTTTATGAATAATCTTGAAAATCTTGCTGAAAAAAAATTAATTAACAGTTATGAAGAAGAGATAAAGAAAGAAGAGTTGTTGATACCAGACATAAACAATCATCTTTTTGAAGTAATCTCAGAAATAGAAGAAACAGGTCTAAAGTACATAGAAAAAAACGATTTGCATAAAAGTGCATTAATCTCACTTGCTTTGTTTTTAGAAGACTGGGTTGTTGATAAAAAAGAAAAAGTAAGATACGTTGCAAAAGAAAAAGGACTTATCTACGCCTGTCATAATGCTGTGGACGTTTCTAAAATAACAAAACCTGTTTTTGAAAAGGTTTATTCATCTATATTAATGTCAGCTACGTTAACACCGTTAGACATGTATAGAGAGCTTTATGGTTTAGATAAGAAAGATTGTTTGTTAAAAGAACATTTTTGTCCGTTTGATAAAGAAAGAAGACTAAACCTTTTAGTAACAACCTCTTCCACAAAATATACATCAAGATCAGAAAAAGAATATATGCAGATAGCAAAAACAGTAACAACAGCCATCAATTCTGTTGAAGGAAATATCGTTGTTTTTTTTCCTTCGTTTGAGATACTTAAGCAAGTTACACAAAACATAACAACTATGAAAGAAACACTTACTCAAGAAGAATATCAGTCAACAAAAGAATTTGAGAAAATGATAGACTTGTTTAAAAAACACTCTAAAAACTACGGAGCTGTGTTATATGCTGTCATGGGTGGAAAAGCTTCTGAAGGTATTGATCTTCCTGGAGATTTTCTAAAGTGTGCTGTTATTGTAGGAATACCTTTAAGCAAGATGAACATAGAAGTAAAGTATAAGATAGAGTATTATGATCAAAAATATAGCAACGGATGGTTGTACGCATATATACAGCCAGCTATGCAGAAAGTTATACAGAGTGCTGGTAGAGTGATAAGGTCAGACACAGATAGAGGTGTTGTTATCTTTGTTGACAAAAGATATTTGTGGAACAACTATAGAAAATGTTTTCCAAAAGATCTAAGGTTAAGGATATCTAAAGACCTTCAAAAAGAAATAACTGATTTTTTTATAGAAAACTAATTTTGTTGAAGATTAATTGTTTATTTTTTTAAGATTGTTTGTAGATTATTTGTTGTTTATCTTACGATAAATTTTTATTTGTGTACAACCCATATTACACATATGGAGAAGCTAAAATTAGTTGATAAAAAAATCATTTATGAACTTGAAAGCAACTCTAGGCAAAGTTTGTCAAAAGTATCAAGAAACATAAAAACTTCTCAACAGGTTGTTAGTTATAGAATAAAAAACCTAGAAAAAAATAAAATCATTTTAAAATATATAACCATTATCGATTATACAAAACTTGGGTGTAAGAACGTTGTTTTAGGAATAAAATTAAAAAACATACTAAACGAAGATAAAAAAAAATTAATTAACTGGTTAAAGGAAGAAGAAAAAGTAAACTATGTTGTAGAAACACAAAATAAGTTTAGTTTAGTTGTTATGATTTTATATAAGCAAGAGAAAGATATACTTGATTTTATATATAAACTCAAGAACGACTATTTTCATATATTAAATAGTTATAAGATTTTTTATATTATAGAAAAAAAGCTTTATAATAAAGACTATTTTTTTAAAAAATACAGAAACATAAAACAAGAGATTGTTATAAAAGATAAACAAGAAACAAACATAGACGATCTAGAGAAAAGTATCCTTAATCAGCTGTCATGTAACTCAAAGATAGGAACAACAACATTAGCAAAAAAAAATAAAACAACACCAGAAATAATTGTAAAAAAAATAAAAAATCTAAATAAACAAAAAATCATATTAGGTTACCGTATGTTTTTAAACCTTAAAGAAAAATCTTTTTTTGTTTTTATAAAACTTAAAAACGGAAAAAATAAAGAACTTTTTGATTATCTTAAAAACCTTAAAAATGTTGTTATGATATTAAAGACAATAGGTGAACATGAGATAATTGTTAAGTATGAAAGTAGTCATAAAAATATATACAAACAAGTAAAAGAAATAAAACAAAAGTTTTATGAAACAATAGACGAGATTGATGTAGAACCAATCTATGCAGAAAAGAAAATGAAGTGTGTGATATAAAGCTATTTAAACTTTTTAAAGCAAAGAGAGTGTCCTTTGTATCTATAGAACAACATTAATAAACAAACAATAATATATGAAGCAAAATAATGGAAATTAAGAAGCTCAACAAAAAAACTCATAAAGATAAGAATGATTACTAAACTTGAGATAGATACAAGAAAATAAGAAATAAAGACATTTGTTGTTTTTAGAAGATTGGTTTTATATTTGAAAGTATATTTTTTATTAAGAATAAAGTTTGTAGTAAGACCTGTAGAGTAAGAGATCATTACAGAAAACAAATAAAAAAATCCAAGAAACTCTGTAAGAACAAACAATAAAGAAAAATCGATTATTGTTCCGACTAAGCCTATACTAAAATATTTAAGCATCTTTTTATTGTTATAAAATACTGGAAAGCCTATTAGTGTGTAATATATCTTATGAAAAAAAGATCTTTTTTTATGTACAAGTAAAGAGTTTCTTAATCTTGAGTCATATCTCTTTTTTTTTTTATTCATGGTTTATTACTTTTTTTATAGATTGTTATAAATAAAATAAATGTAATAATCTATATAAAAACGTATGTTTGATAGAAAAAAACAATAAATGTGTTTAAAAAAACATCTGTAGATATATAATATATGGATAAGAAAAAAGATTTTATATGAAAGAAACAAACAAAATAATAAAATATTTAAAAGAAAAAAAGCTTGACTATTACGATATAAGATGCGAACAAAAAACAACAACAACAATCTCTATAGAAAATAAGAAAATAGATGATATTAGTGAAAATAACAGTCTTGGTTGGGGTATAAGAATAATAAACAAAAACAAGCTTGGTTTTTGCTATTTTTCTAAACCAGATAAATATAAAGAAACAATAGATAAATGTATAGAAGACACAAAACATTCAAAAAAAACAAAGTTTGAAAACTTTTCAGAAAATAAAGGAAAAGATATTATTAAACACACTAGATTTGAACAAAAAACACTTGAGCAGAAAACAAAAGAGCTTTTAAAAATAAATAAAGAAAATCTTAAACAAAAAAAATATCAAGTTCTTTTTTCTAACATCAAATATCAAGAAAGCCTTGTTAAAAAAACCTTTATAAATGAAAACTCTTACATCTATCAAGAGACACCAAGAGTGATTGTTTTAGTAAACGTAACAGGTAAAAAAGATAATGTTATAGAAACTGGTGTTGATAGGTTTGGTGTGATTGGTGGGTTAGATAAAATAGATGAAAACAAGATAGAAAACATTGTAAAAAAAGCAAATAAAAGACTAGAAGAAAAATTGCACGCAAAAAACTGTCCTGCAAAAAAAACAAACATAATAATTACTCCAGAAATATCTGATCTCTTAGCACACGAAGCAATTGGTCATGCAAGTGAAGCAGACATAATAACAAGTAACTCTTCTATTCTTAAAAAAGGATTAAAGTTAACAAAAAACAAAGATATTAACGTTATAGATAACCCTTTGCTTAAAGAGTTTGGGTATTATAAATATGATGACGAAGGAGTAACATCAAGAAAAAAACAAATAATTAAAGAAGGTGTTGTTAACGAATATCTTTTAGATATAATGTCAGCAACAAAACTAAACCTTGTTTCAAATGGATCAGCAAGAGCAGAAAGTTATAGGTGCTTGCCAATACCAAGAATGAGCAACACTTATTTTTTAGAAGGAAAAGATAAATATAAAGATATGTTAAAAGAATTTGATGGGCTATTAGTAGATGGGCTTAGGGGTGGAGAAGTTGACCCTGCTGTTGGCACTTTTATGTTTGGCATTGATAGGGCATATCTTATAAAAAAAGGAGAAATAAAAGAAACATATAAACAAGCCTCAATCTCAGGAAACATAAAAACATATCTTGATAATGTCACACAGATTGCAAACAAGATTGGAGAGTTTTCGTTTGGGTTTTGTGGTAAAGATAATCAAAGAATGTATGTTGCAGGAAGTGGGCCGTATATGAGAGTAGATAATGTTGTTGTAGGTGGAACTAAACATGAATAATATAGAAATAAAAGAATATTTAGAAAAACTTGCGAAAAAAGAAAATGTTTTGTTTGAATATTCTAGAGTAGTAGCAGAAAAAGCAAACATAAATGGGTTTGGTATAGAAAAAACAATAAACTTTGATGAAGAAAGTATTTTTATATCAGCAATTGTTTCTAACAAAAAAGGACATTATTATGTAAGAAACATAAATAAAAAAAAAATAGACGAAGGTCTTAAAAAAGCAAAAAAGATAGCAAAACTAAAAACAGAAAAAGAAATTGATTGTTTTGGAAATATACAACCAAGAAAAAAAATAAGTTTTGATAAACAGATAAAAGATGTGTGTTTTAGTGATGTTTTAAAAACTTTAAAAAAAGAGATTGTTAAAGAAAAACACGTACTTTCATATGTAGGAGAAATTTCAAAAATATCTGCAATAAGCAACTTAATAACAAAAGACGTTCAAGAACAGCAAGAGATGTTTGCTATAAATAACCATGTACTTGTAAACACGAAAAAACAAACACAAAATAGTGGAGATTTTTATTCAGTTTTTACAAGAAAAAAAGATATTAATATAAAAGAAACAATAGACCAAGCAAAGATAAACGCACAAAACCTTTTATCACCAAAGCAAGGAGAAAAGGGGGAGTATAGATTGATATTTACGCCAGAAGTTGTTTATCAGATAGTTTATAATTTTATATTAAATGCAACTAAAGGAGATGTTATATATAAAAAAAGAAGTTATCTATATAATCTTCTAAACAAACAAATCTTTTCTAAAAATTTAACAATCGTAGAAGAACCACACATAGATTGTTTTTTAGGATCTTCTGTAGTTGATGAAGAAGCTGTAAAAACAAAACAAAAAACGATTGTTGATAAAGGCGTTGTAAAGAAAGTTGTTTATGATAAAAAACATGGACTATTAGCAAAAAAGAAAAGCACAGGTAACCACATAAACAAAGAAATATCATACACAAACATCTTACTAAAGCCAGGTAGAAAGAAAATTGTTGATATTATAGATAGTACAAAAAAAGGTGTGCTGATTTATTCTGTTATGGGGTTACATACAAACAATATAGTTACAGGCGACTTTTCTTTAACAATAGCAAACGCAAAAGAGATTGTTAACGGAAAGTATAAAAGAACTTTTACTAACCTTAATCTTACAGGAAATATTAAAGAGTTGTTAAAAGACATATATTTTTCAAAAGAACAAAGGTTCTTTGGAGACAGACTTGTGTCTTTTGGAGTTGTGGATAAACATAAGTTGTTGTAAATAAGAGAAAACGTGTTAAGGATAGTAACCCTAAAACATGTAAGATAAGATATGGACCAAAAAAAGATTATTAAGATATATTCTATTTTAAGAAAACATCTTAAAAGATATAACGTGCCTTTAGCAGAACAAATAAATATAAAAACAAAAGAGCCTTTTTATGTGTTAATTGGAACAATCTTGTCAGCAAGAACAAAAGATACAACAACAAAAAAAGTGTGTGATAGGTTATTTAAAAAAATAAACACAATAGATGACCTAGAAAAAATAAAACAAAAAGATTTAGAAAAACTTATATATGGTGTTGGGTTTTATAAAACAAAAGCAAAACATCTTAAAGAACTTCCAAAAATTATTAAAAATAAACACTTAGGAAAAATACCAAACACCTTAGAAGGACTTATGTCACTTTCAGGTGTTGGCCAAAAAACAGCAAACCTTGTTCTTTCTGTTGCTTTTAACAAACCAGCGATCTGTGTTGACATTCATGTTTTTAGAATAACTAACAGAATCGGTTTAGTAAAAGAAAATACGCCAGAAAAAACAGAAAAAGCTTTAAAAAAAGTTTTACCTAAAAGACTATGGCAACAAACAAATAGGTTGTTTGTTATCTTAGGACAAAACATTTGTTTTGCAAGAAATCCACGATGTTCAGATTGCCCTGTTAATAAGCAATGTAAAAAGATAAATGTGAAATAAAGAGTTATTAAAAAACATTTGTTTCTAAAGATATATAATAACATAAATAAAAATAAATATGAGAAAACCAAAAAGAATTGTTGAAAGAATAATATTGTTTTTTAGCTTGTTGTTTATATACTATGTTTATATAGTTTGTTCTAATCCAAAGTATACTCTAATAATTACCTTTGGGCTTATTCTTTTGTTTCTTTACTCATCAATAATTTTAGTGACAGCACATTTTTTTAGCAAGTCAGATAAAATAAAAGAAAAAAAGATAGATGAATATCCGTCTGTCGCTGTAGTAACATATGCTTTTAACAACTTTAAAGGTGTAGAAAAAACCGTAAAAAAACTGTGTGAACTAGAATATCCTAAGCCGTTTAATGTTTATGTCGTAAATGATGGAACAGTTGATTTTTTAAAAAAATATAAAAAAGTAAAACTAATAACATTAAACAAAAAATATTTTAGGAGAGGGCATAATATAAAAGCAATCGTTATGAACATTGCTTTTAAGAAAATAAAAGAAGAATATATCTTGTGTGCAGACGGAGACACCTTGCCAAAAAAAAACACAATCATAGAACTTATGAAGCTTGTGGACAAGAAAGTTGCTGCGGTTACTGGGTTTATTATACCATCTAACAAAAACAAACTTATAGAAAAGATACAATTATTTGAGTATTATTTAGGATTTGGGCTTTGGGCAAAAGGATTGTCAGGCCTTGAGTCGATGTTTGTTGTTATTGGCGCATTAAACATTATCGATCGTAAAAAGTTTTTGGAAGTTGGTGGGTTTGATGAAAATAATATCACAGAAGATACAGGATTATCGTACTCTTTTCAGAAACATGGATATAAAGTAAGACACGCACTAAAAGCACAAGCAGCAACAGAAGTGCCATCAACAGTTAAAGGACTTATAAGGCAAAGAATAAGGTGGTATAGAGGGACTTGCTATACTTGGTTAAAACACAGAAAACTTTTTTTTAACAAAACAGCAGGAACGTTTGGGTTGTTTATCTTACCTTACTTTATTTTTTTAAACCTTTTAGGAATTTCCATATTCTTTAGGTTTTTATTTTTCTCTCTTAAAAGAATTATACAATATGCTTATTTTTATGTCTTAGAAGTAATCTCACAAGGGTTTTTTATGTTTGATTTATTTAACTTTGATTATATCTTTGTACCTCCGTTAATGTTAACCTTATTAATTGTTATAGGTATGACTATATTTATGACAATAATTTCTTTTTCATTCTCTCAAATGAAAATAAAACCAAAAGATATTCCTGCATTTATTTTCTTTATTGCTATATATGGGTTTTTAAGAAGTATTCTTCATATTATAGCAATGATTGAAGAATTGTTTGGTATAAAATATAAATGGTAACTGGTGATAATATATGAAAAAAATAGATGTTTTGTTAACAAGTTTTTTAATATTAATAATCGTTGTATTTGTAACCTTTTTTACAGTAACAACATATGATAGAAACAAAAGAGATAGCTTGTTTGACGATTATTTTGTGTTACAACAAAAAATCATGCTAGACGACATATTTTCAGAATACACAGAGTTTACAGAAAATGTTAATCAATGTGATATACTAAATAAGCAAATAGACTCATCTATCATACTATCACAAGAACTTTTAGAAAAATTAAAAACCATCAACCAGTTTGGAATAGTTACGTCTGATAACAGAGTAAAGTATGTGTATATCTTGTCAAACATTAAGCTTTGGTTACAGCAAGAAAAATTTTCTAAACAATGTGATGATTCAAGAAAAATCGTTTTATATTTTTATCCAGAATTTCAATCACACTCAACAGAAAAAGTTATGTGGGACACGAAAACAGTTTTTTTTGAAAAGAAAATAAGAAATCTTGTTGAAAGTGGTTATGTTGAAGGAACCATCGCACTACCTTACTTAAAAGAAATACCTATAATAAACCAGATGATAGAAGACTTTCAAATAGAAGAACCATTGGCTGTTGTTATTAATGATAAGGTGTATTATGATGAAGATGTACCTTTAGAGATTACGCAAGAGTTTTTGGATAAGATAGATTATTAGAGAGTAGATAAAGGCTTGTGGCACTGGTCTACTGGCCACCTGCTCTCTTCCAAAAACACCCCTTATTCTTAAGTACTTATTATTATATAGTAACCTTAAAAAATCTTAAAGATAAATTAAGGAAAAAATAAGCTTTTCTGCCTTTTAAGCTTAGACAAAGATAATAGATTATGAGAAAACATTTTTTAGTTAATGTTACGTATGATAACAATAAAAGCAAAGTTGTTTGTTATTTTTCAAAAGATCTTGATAATATTAACAAATATGATTATATACACACAGAAAAATTTAATCCATGGATAGTAACAGACATTCAAAAAGAGCTTGTAAAAAAGCTGTTGTATGATTTTTCAAAAGATGTGGTAGTAACACAAGAAAAGGAAAACACAAAGATAAAAGCAAAAGATTTTGAGACTCTTGAAAAATGTAAAAAGATTTTACAATTGTCAACAAACAAGAACATATTGATGATAGAGCCAGAAAGACAGTTTCTTGTTAATAATGACTGGGGGTATTATGATAGCTATTGTTTAGTAAGCAACAACAAGATAAACAAGATAGAAGAAAGTCCATTAACAAACATAAACTATATTATTAAGAACATGATAGATCAGTTGGAATTAAAGATTGAGTCAAGAATACAGAGAATAACTAATAAAATATTGTTAACAAACTATCTTAAAAAGAAGATAGACGCAAACATATCAAGAACACAAGCTGTTAACTATCTTTTTGAGAATTGTTTTTTTAAGAAAAGTATTTCACAACCACAAGAATCAATAGCATTTTTGGATAAGCAAAAAGAAGTAAAAGAAGAAGGTATAAAGATAAACCTCACAAAAACTTGGGCTTACTTTCTTATAAAGAAAGAGAACAACATAGGCTATGAGACAATAGATTGTAGTTGTTGTAAGCCAAAAGAGATATATGATGACAACACGTTACCTCACTCTTTAGTTGAAGTAGAGTTTATTAAGAATGGTTTTTATTTTCTATCAAAAGATTTTTTGTGGGCTTATGATTATCATAACAACAACAAAGATAAAGACAAAAGAGAAAGGTACAAGAAACAAAATAACGTAAGAGATTTTCCTGTAGGCCCTTTTTTTAAAAAAGATAAAGCAAAGATATTGTTGATAGACGCAATAGATTTATATGAAAGAAAAGAAATAAAGATACTTAAGAATCATGAATATAAATGGTTTTGTAAGAACAGAAGATCTTTTGTTTCTGAAGCCATAGAACAAATCTTAAAAACAAAGAAGGTAATAGATAGATCCATAGAGTTAACAACAAAGCTTAACTACTCAAACAACAAGTTAGAAAAAATAAAAGAGCTTGAAAAAAATACATTATACCTTGTATATCAGTCTGAAAGAAAGTTGTATAACTATCTTTTAGAAGAGATAATAGCTTTCATACAAAATAAGAACACAAAGTTTTATGTGAAAAAAGTTGACCAAGCAGTCAAAAGCCTAAAACAAAAAACATATGAAAGTATGCCAACAAAAGAATGTAGATATAACATAAGACAAGAGATACTAACAACAAAAGACAAAAGTATTGTTGAAAAAATAAACAACTATTTTACAAAAATAAACATCCCTATACCAGAAATCTTTCTATAATGTTTATAAAAAAAAAGAAAAAAAGAGATATAAAATTATTTTTGTAATTTTATCTCAATTGCAGACACTTTCATAGGGGTCTCGTTCTCTGTAGTAATTTCTTCTGTTGATATGCTTATGTCAAGTATCTTTAATGTGTTCACAAATTTGTTTTTAACAATCTCTGCAACATCAACAGCCTTAGAAATTGTTTTACCTCTTGCTTTTATGACAACGTCCTCTGCACCTTGATTAAACTGTGTGATTACCGCAAGAACATAAGACATTGTTCCTTTTTTTCCGATAAAGATTGTGTTTGTATCCATATTTTCTTCCATGGTATTTCCCCCGTTACTTGTATATTTTTGTGTGTTGTTGTATAAGACTACAACAAAGAAAGCTTTTTTGTAAGCTACAAAAAAAACTATTCTAAAAGATATTTAGTTACAAAAAGTTTAAATATGTTGTTTTTCTAAAAAAACAAGAAAAAAATAAAAAAAATAACTGTTTGATAGTAACTAACAAATAAAAAACATTAAAAATCATTTTTTCTTTTTTTCTACTTTCTTTTTTTTAGCCACACAGATCACCCCTTTCTTGTAGTATGAAAAAAGTAAATTCTTTCTTATATATATAGAGATAATGTTTATAAATATTAGCTTTCTTTATAAAAAACAAATTTAGCAAGCTAAGAAAAAAAGTCAAGGAAAATAGAGAGGTGAGAGATTGTGAGAAGTTTAAACAAAAACACTTATGTAAAAAACACAAAAACCCTGTCCAACAAACATAACAAAATCACTTATTAAGCGCCTCTATCTCTAACAAACGATTATACTTTGATGTTCTTTCGCCTCTAGCAGGCGCCCCAAACTTAAGAGAATCAGATGAAAGACCATACGCAAGGTCAGAAACAAAGTAATCTTCTGTATCTCCAGACCTGTGAGACACCTGTACATCCCAAGACGCAGATTTAGCAAGATTATATGCTTCAAAAGCTTCTGTTATTGTGCCTATTTGGTTAACCTTCAACAACAAAGAATTACAATATTTTTTTTTGATTGCGTCTTTTATATATTTAGGATTTGTTGCAAGAAGATCATCTCCAATAATCTTTGTTTTAGAAACAGATTTTAAAAGATTACTCCAACTTTTATAATCGTCTTCTGAAAAAGGATCTTCTATAGATTCTAACTTATACTCCTTTATAACTTTCTTATAATAATCAATCAACTCACCAGAAGAATAACTCTTTTGATCTACAAGATATTTTCTATCCTTATATATCTCGTTTGCAGCAACATCTAAAGCAAGCTTGACCTGTTTTGTGTACCCACATTTATCAACAGCACTCTGTATTAAAGACAAAGCTTCAGAAGAAGAAGAAAGGTTAGGACAAAAACCACCCTCATACCCTACATTTGTAGAAGATAAACCGTACTTTTTCTCAAGAATCTTTTTAAGAGTAAGATATATCTCCACCGAAGCTTTCATTGTCTCCTCAAAGCTCTTAAACTTAGGAACAATTTGAAACTCTTGAAAACTTAGGCTGTTTCCTGCATGTACTCCACCATTGATAATATTTAGATGTGGTGTAGGCATCTTTGGCTTTGTTTTGTTAAGGTTTGCTATATACTCATAATCTTTTAACTCTAACTCACTAGCAGCAGCTCTAAGAACAGCTAAGCTTACAGAAAGTATTGCATTTGCACCAAGTTTTGCTTTGTTTTTTGTTCCATCAAGAGCAATTAATTTTTTATCAACAGCCTCTTGATCAACAACAAAATCTTTAACAAGATTTTTTTTAATAATGTTGTTTACGTTTTTTATAGCCTTAGACACATCCATTCCAAAATACTTTTTGCCACCATCTCTAAGCTCTAAAGCTTCTTTCTTACCAGCACTTGTTCCTGAAGGAACTGTTGCACAACCAACTGCGTTTTTGGTCCAAACAAATGTCCTAATGGTTGGTATTCCTCTTGAGTCTATTACTCTTATTGCTTTTATATTTTTAATAAACATTATTTATCACGTTTTTTAGCTTGCTTTATAACAAAATCTCTTACACTCTTATTTGAAAAAATATTAAAGTTTTTTCCTAAAATCTCTGTGTGTAGATACTTTTTTGAGTATTTATCTAAAGATTCATATTGATAATTTATATCTTCAGTAAGATGTTTTTTAAAATCATCAAAAGATGGGTTAAGTATGTGTAGGTCATAAAAATCTTGATCTTTTTCTAACAACTTACCATTATTTTTTAAAAAATCTTTTATTAACAAAAAATCAACATTAGCATATCTTCTTAAATAATAACCATCTACCCAAACATCAAAACCAACATACAAACAATCCTCTACGGGCTTCTTACAAATGTTTTTAAAGAAAAAAACCTTAAAATATTCATCAACATAATACCTTTGCTCATGTTTTTCTTGTTTTAGCTTCTTGTCTAAATCACTTAGACTATCTTCATACTCTTCTGTAAGGTTTATTATCTTGTTTTTATCAAAAAAAGTCAACAACTCAAATCTGTCTATTAAGTCTTTTGCGTCTTTTTCTTTTAAACCTGTTACTAGATAAAGATCTTTGTTATTATTTTTACAAAATTTAGATAATGGTTCTAAATAATCAAATATATAGGTTTTTTGTAAAGTTTGCTTATCTACTAAAACATTCAAAAGCCCAAAAACAATAGTGTTTTTCATAGTTTTCTCCATAATCATGTGTTTTTCTTATATATATTTAAAACAATAGTTATTTAATTACTATTTATTATACAATTATTATATACAACAACAAAAATGTGATGTTATATGAGTAAATTACTTGCAAGTGGGATATTAATAGGAATAGGTATAGGAACATACATTCCATCTTTACCAGGTCCTTTATCTATTATTAATGCATATATTGGTTTGATATTAATAATCGTAGGAATATTATTATTAATTTCCGCAAAATAAAATTAATTGTCGATGTGTTTTTTAATATCATTAAAGATATTGTTAATCTCATCAACAGAAGGCTTCTTTTTCTTTTTAAATATCTTTGAAAAGAAAGATTTGTTTTCTTTTTGATCAACAAACTTAAAGCTGTTTATGTCTATATTATTTTCTTCAAAAAAGTTTTGTTTTTGATTTTTGGTTAAAGAATTTATATCTATCTTGTCTTCCGTAGAATCAAGACTAAACCTAGTCTGACTTTGTTTTTTAACAACAGGTTCTGGTGTTGGTTGTTCTTTGATAACAACAAGCTCTGGTTCTTTATCTTGTTTTTCTGGAACATCTTGTTTTTTAGATCCAAAGAGCTTATTAATAAGATTAACAAACTTGTTTTCTTTTTTTATGACTTCAGAACCAAAAACAATATTCTCTTTTTTAAACAAAGAAACGATAGCGTCAGCTATCTTGTTATCATACCCTTCATCAAGAACGCCTTGTCTTATCTCTTCTTCAGAATAATATTTTGTATATGGCTTTAGAACATTATAAAGAAGATTAACGTTTCTTCTAAAAAAAACCTCTTCTTTAGATAACTTTTGCTCTTCTTCTTCTTGTTTTTTTACATGTGCTATCTTATAAGACTTTATCTTTGACTTATACTCAGGATATTTAGACAATAAAACAATTACTTGCTCATACTCTTTTGCATAATTAAACTGCGCAAAAACATAATCTTCAAAATTAATATCTCTTTGTAAATAGAGTGCGTCTATTTTTTCCATTTCTTCTCTTAAATAAAGATATTTTTTGTACGCTTTTTCTGGGCTTTGCTTAAAGAACAAAGGTTTTATAACAAACAAATATAAACAAATAAAGAAAAATATTAAAAAAACAAGTAAAAAATAAAAGAAAGCAGAGCTAGATATTGACTTTATAAACAAAGAAAACTCAGCAGTTTTTTCTAAAAGCTGTTCTCCAAAATACACATTCAATATCATTTTATACTCTCTCTACCTTTTTATCTTTATACTAAACTTTTAACTAAACAGTAACAAAAACTATGTTGTCGCCTCTTAAAAAAGCTTCAACGTGTTTTGTTTTAGGTTTACCACCCACTAGCTCTTCAGCATCCTCTAAAACAACGTTTAGATGAACATCAAAAGCTCTTAACTTCCCTCTTATTTGTAAATTTCCTTTAAGTGTTATTAACACTTGTTTGTTTAAAGAACTGTTTAACATATCAAACGGTCTTGTTACTTTTACATCATTCATAGTATATCACACTTTATTTTTTTTTCTTAGTTTTAAAGATATTCTTTAAAAACGAAAATAATCCTTTTTTCTTTTTTTTTGAAGTATCAACTTCTCTACCAGTAAGTTTTCTCGCAACCTTTCTAAACGCCTCTGCGGACGTTCCCGACGGGTTGTGCAACATTACTGGCTTTATCTTCTTTAATAAAAAAGACAATCTTATATCTTCTGCGTAAGGTATCCTTCCAAAAGAAGGAAGCTCAAGCATTTTCATAATCTCTTTTTCTGAAATCTCTCCTTTAAGATTACTTGACTTATTTATTATCACTCCTAAGACTCTTTGATTTATTCTTTGAGCAACCATTTTTGTTTTAAAAACATCTGCAACAGAAGGAGCAGTTGGTTCTGTAACCAAAATAATTTGTGTTGATGCTGACATTGCTGCTAAAACATTTTTTTCTATACCTGCTGCTGCGTCTATTAAGATATAATCATACTTGTGTTTTAGCTCCTTTACAACAGAAACAAGTCTTTCTGAGTCCACTCTTTGATAAGTTGAAAGAGATAGCCCAGAAGGAATGATCTTTGTGTTCTTAGGCCCATCATAGATCGCATCCACCGCGGGAGAAGACCCTAATAACACGTCATGTAAAGTTATTGGAGGACTCTTTAACCCCATCAGTAAACTTAGATTAGCCATAGCTACATCTGCATCTATCAACAACACAGAAAAACCAAAATCTTCAGCCAAAGCTATTCCTAGATTTGCGGTAATTGTTGTTTTCCCAACACCACCTTTTCCAGAAACAATTGTATATACTTCACCCATATTTTATCACATTAAATAAATTATTACTCCATACATTTTAAAAAATGTTCAATTTCTAAAACAACAGCATTTACTTCGATTTTTGACAAAGAATCGTTTGCTTTTAGAAAATAAACTTTTTGCTGGTTCTTAAAAATAATTTGCCAGCCACTTGCTTCTATCAAGATTATTGAAAGATCTTTTACTTCTGTGTTGATGTAGTTGTACATTGCAGCACTCTTAAACCCTTCTTTTAGGTTTTTGTTTGTGCTTCCAATAACGATACCGTTTAGATCTGTAACAATAATGTCGTTGATTACATGCTTATCCTTTAACTTCATCAAAAACTCATCAATATCTTTAGAAGAAAGATCTATCTCCTTAAAAGTCATTAATCCAGACAACTCTTGTGCATAACTTGCGTTTTCAACATTTAATATTTTTTCTGAAATTCTTGTTAAAAGTTTACATACTGTTTTTTTAATCATATTTTCTCTTTTTTATAAACGTTCGTCAAAAAGATCGTCAAGACCTCTTTCATCAAACAAATCTTTTTGTGTTGGTTCTTTTTTAATCTTCTCTTTTAAAAGATCTTTTATTTTTTGTTCATCATACTTTATGTTGCTTAAAAAATAATTTTTGGGTTTGCTTTTTTTTTCAGCAATGATCGTTTTTGCGTTTTTTATTTTGTTATTAAATATCAATATTAACTTTATTTGATCTTCTTTAAGACTATATATGTTTATTATTCCTAACTTAGAACCAAAAGCGTTGATACACAGATCAAATGCCTCCTCACCATATAGCTCAACATCATACCCATCAATCAAAAATATGTTTCCAACAATATTGCCTTTCTCTAAAATCAAAAAAGATTCTTCAAAACCATATTTTCCGTCAACAATCAATTGAATATACCCATCAAACTTTTTGTTATTAAGGTCATAAAACAACTTAGGTGGAACAACCTTTTCCAAAAAAACACCGCTTACAACAGGCTCATTTACTGGTAGATTCATATTTTATCATAAATTTATTTAATAAACACCACTTTATCTACTGTGTTTTTTAAAGCAATCGCACTCCCTTCATCTACTAAAAACACAATTGTCTTTTTTCCTTGCTGTTTTGCTTTTAAGATGGCTGGAAGATAATCTGAATCTCTTGTTACAAAAGCAATAATGTCTATTTCTTTATTAAACGAAGACTCTGTTGCATCAACAGCCATTGACACATCAACATCGCCAACCGTAATCTTTGTCTCAAAACCTAAATTAACAACAGCTTCAATCAACTTGTCTGTTGCGTACTGATCTAAAAAAACTCTTGCAATCTTTATTGACCCTTCTTCCAATAACTGTCCTCTTATTTTTGAGAGATCAATATTAAATTCTTTTCTTAAAATATTAGGCCCATCTATAAAAACTGCAATGTTGTTTCTTCTTTTTGTTTTTGCTGATTTGTTTTTATCAAAAAACAAATCTGTTATCTTAAACATATATTCACCTATATTCAATTTATAAACCCATTAATCTACAGACAAAAACATACAGTCTTATATAATCTATATGCTCATATATACTTTCTGTTGGGGATTGGTTTTTACATCAAAACCATAAATATTATTAAATATATAATAATGCTATATATATATAAGAACAAAACATATTTAAAAACATATTTATATTATATATATTTAGAAAGAAACAAAAAATAAAGAAAAAATCAAAAAAGAGGAATAACTATGAGCGGATATGAAAAAAAGTTTGCACAACTTGGACAACTAAAAGAAAAAAATTATATTATTATTGATGACGTTATATGTAAAATAGATACAATGACAAAATCAAAACCAGGTAAACACGGAGCAGCAAAGATGAGATTAACAGCAACCTCTGTTTTTACTAACCAAAAAATGAATCTACTTAAGCCAACAAGCGCTACTGTAGAAGTCCCTGTTATAGATAAAGGAAACGCGCAGATAATTGCTGATCTTGGTGACAAGTACCAAGTAATGGATGTTTCTGATTATCAAACATATGATGTAGATAAAGGAGAATTTAAATCTCTTGATGCAGGCTCTGAAATAGAGTATATTAAAGCTGGAACTTTAATAAAGATTGTAAGAAAAAAATAAACTAAATCTTAGAAACATCAATCTCAAAAGAACAAGCAGGCATAAAATATTCATGATTTTTAAGAACCTTTGGAGAGATTTCTCCAATATGGCCTACTTCTTTATCGTTTACTATTATTTTTGCTGATCTTTTTTTAATATAGAAAGGATATTCTTGTTCTTCAAGCCTTACATCCCAACCAAGAGTGTTACATAAACCTAAAAGAACAGACGCAATCTCAGAAAAACTGATCTTTGGGTTTGCTAACATTGCTGATAAGCAAAGCTTTGTTTCTGATAAAACATCTTTATCTTTATTTTTTGTAACAACATAATCACAAACAAATATTTTTTGAGGATAAAACATGTGTTGGTTGTTTGTTAAAATCTTTAAAAGCTTAGGCGTAAACCAAGAAACAACAACATCGATTGTTTTGTCTTTTGAGTAACCTAAGTCAACAGCATCTTCACTAGATACACCAAAGTTATCAAACATCTCTTTTTTGGAAGACAAAGATAGTGGCAAAACTTCTTGAAAACCTAAAGACGTCATTGTTAATATTAAACTGTCTTGAAGATGTGTTTGCTTTGTAAGAGAACCTATTGTTGAGATGCTAGGAAACTTAAAAGAAATATTTGAAAAACCAAATGCTCTTGACAAATCATCAGCAACATCAACTTCATGTAAAACATCTGTTCTGTAAGGAGGGATAAACACTTCAAGATGATCTTTTCCTTTCTTTTTTACAGAGTATAACATTCTTTCAAGATAAACAACCGCATCTTTCATATTTATGTTTGTGCCTAATAACTTATTCATACTTTCTAAAGAAACAATTATTTTTTCTTCTGAAAGGTTAGGAGTTGTTTGGTTATTATCTATAAAAAGTTTATCTTGTATAAGATATGGTAAAGACACAGAGAATGTAGATTCATTAGGTTGGTTAACATCTTTTTTTGGATAAACAACATTTACAGAATAAACCTCACCTCCAAAATCAATAAACATACAAACAAGAATGTTTAACAAATGGTTTAATCTTTTAAGATTATGTCCAGAACATTCAATAAAAACTTCTTTTGTAGAAGTTGTTACTTGTCCTGTTTTTTGTGAGTTTATAATTGGTGGCATAGATAAGATATTATTGTTACTGTCTATAAATAAAGGACATTTATCAAAATCATCTAAAAGAAAAGAATATTCTTTACCAGCAGACGTTTTTTCTAAAATTTCTTCAGCAGATAATTTTTCTTGAAAACCAAGTGGTGCAAAAGAAATATTCTCTTTTTTGTCTGCTTTGTATGATATAGGAAAAGAAATCTCTGACAAAGGATATACACCTATCGCCCCACCCTTTCTTTTTCTTCCAAGTGTTTGGTGAAGTTTTTCTTGCGCCCAGATAATCTCTTTTATTTGGTTGTCATCTAGATTAAGGTTCTTAACAACAGCACAAACAGTGTATGGTCTTACATTAGAAACAGATTTGTCAACAATTACCTTATAGTCAGACTTTTTAGAAACATACTTTTTATCTAAAAATTGACCAAGATATGCTTTTATAGCTCTTATAAAACCTTTAGGAGATAAAAGATCAGGTCTTTCTGCGGTAATATCTATTCTTAGAAGATCACCATCAAGACCATCTATCTCTAAACCAAAATCAAATAACATCTCTTCTAGTTTCTCTAAAGACATCTCTTTGTTAATATTTTTTTGTAAGTCTTCAAAACTAATTTCAAGTACAGCCATATTTATCAAAATTTATAACGTTCTTTTAGGAATTGGATATGTTCTTAACCAGTTAAGATCACATTCATCTCCATGTATCTCTTTTATTGATTTTTCATAAACCAACATTGCTATTCTTTCTACACCAAAACCCCAAGCAATAACCTTTTGTTTTATGTTATATGGTCTTAAAGACTCTGGTCGAAAAACACCAGCATTAATAACCTCTAACCATTTTTTGTGTGTTTCAAAATAAGCAAATACTTCTACACTTGGTTCTGTGTAAGGGTTGTAGTTTGGTTTAAACTTTATCTTATGTATACCCAATCTACCTAAAAACTCTTTAATAAACCCAAGCAAGTCAGATAAAGACAAGTCCTTACCAATAACAAAACCTTCTGCTTGATAAAACTGTGGAAGATGTGTAGAATCAATTGTTTCGTTTCTAAAAACCTTATCGATGCTAAAAAACTTTCTAGATTCTTTATACTTAATGTTGTAAAAAGTCCTATAGGTTGTTGATGTTGTGTGCGTCCTTAATATCAACTGTTTTGCTGTCTCTTTATCCCAAACATAACCATAACCACTAGATCCAGTGTCCGATCCAGACAGATGAAGTTCAGAGATTGTTGACAAAAGCTCTTTGTCTTCTGGCAACCTTCCTTTTTTGTTTAAATAAAAAGTGTCTTGTATATCTCTTGCAGGGTGGTCTTGAGAAATAAACATAGCATCCATATTCCAAAAGCAAGTCTCAACAAAAGGGCCTTTCATTTCTTCAAAACCCATTCCCACAAACACATCTCTTAGGTAATAGATGACCTGTCTCAAAGGATGTAGTCTGCCAGGCACGTCTGGTTTAGGCATAGTTTCTACATCATACTCCTTAAACTCTTTTGACAATATTTCATCTGTCTTAAGAAGCTCAGAAGAAAGTTCGTTTATTTTGTTTGACTCTATGTCATACACCTCTATTTTTTCTAAAAAATATTTTTTGTTTGTGTCATATGTTTCTTCAAGAAAATCTTTTCTTTTTAAAAATTCTTGTATCTTTTCTGCGTCTGTATAGTTTCCTTTACTTATGTTTATCAAAGCTTGTTTGTCTTCCTCTATTTTTTTCATATAATCTTTAGAAACAATAATCTCTCCAGAATCTATAGATATAAGGCCTTTTTTCTTAGCAACACCAAAAGCTAAAGAAACCTCATAATCTTCAAGGTTTTCTATTGTTTTTGTCTTTAACTCTGAAACTAAAGTTTTATTTTTTAAACAAAAATCACAAAAAATCTCCTCAATAAAACCTTTATCCAAAGACTTTTGTGCATTTTCTTTTAGTAAATATTTTTTTGTTTTTTTAACATCTTCTGAAATAAGTAACAAAGACTTAAGATATTCTAAAGAACGTCTTAAAGCATCGTTATTTATATTTAAATCTTTTGAAAGATTTTCAAAAAAACACTCTTTTTTTTCTTTTATATACTCATATACTTGTGCATCAATATTTGTAAATTTTATAACCATATATCATCACTAATCATTTATTTATCTCACTAAAATCAACAACATCTTTTCTTTTTTTAGACGAATCGATCTTTGAGTTTTTTATAACAAAATTTTTGATTGTCTTTGAAAGTCTTTTCTTAAAAACAAGTAAAGTAACGACTAACAATAACAAAACAAGAGCAAAATAGTTAAAGTTCTTTGATAAATAAAAACCTTCAAAAAGATCCGCAATAACAAACGTTGGCTTCGGAGGTTTTTTTTCTAAAGCTATTAATCTAAGTTCGTTGGAGCTTATTCCTGTCCAAGATATTGTGTTGTTACTCAAAGAAGCTTTAGGAGAGGTTTCTCCAACAATAAACGGTTCTTTTAAGACGATTCTTATATATGAGTAAGAAGGGATATTATACAAGTTGTTAGACACAAAATATCTAAACAAATTATCATTAAATCTCCAAATAACTTCATTATCATAATCAAGGTACTTTATTAACACAAGATCAGATATAGAATACTCAAGTCTAACAAAGTTGTTTATCTCATCAAAACCAACCTTTAGGTCTGAGTAGTCGTTAATAAATATCTTTGGTTTTATTTTTGAATCAATTTTTTCAAGCATCGATGGGTTTATGTTAGCAGCCTGTATCGATTGCTTAAACGTCATCTTATCTGTTTCTGAAGAAAAATCCACAACCCATTTTTCTATAACTTTTGCTGAGTGCGACTCAGTTACAGAGATAGTTATGTCAAAATTGTTTATCTCATAAGCGTTTATGCTTCCTGAAAAAAACAAAACAAACATAAACAAAAAAACCAAAATTATTTTTTTATAAACCATATTTTACCTTTTTTTTATATTTATATATCTATTTCTAAATATATATAGTATAGAAAATATTTTTAATACTATAAGAATAAGAAAAAACCTAGAAAAACAAGATAAAAAAAAATAATTATATTTAAATAGAGTTCTATACATATATGTTATTATGACGATCAAGATAAAGTTTCTTGGGCACAACTCTTTTTTATTAAACATTAATAAAAAAAACATACTTACAGACCCTTATTTTTCAGCAAACGGAGGACCTAAAAAAAGACTTGTTCCTTGCGCTTGTGATGTAAAAAAATTACCTAAGATAGACACTATCTTGATAAGCCACGAACATTTTGATAGTTTTGATATAAAGAACACAAACTACATAGTAAAAAAAGATGCACCAAAGATTGTTGCTCATCAAAGCGTTCTCAACAAAGTTGATTGTTCTAACATATACAAAACACCTATAAAAGAATATGAAACAAAAACAATTAACGACATATCTTTTCATGCACACCCAGCACATCACCCAACATCTTTTTATCCATTAAGCTATAAGATAAGTCATAAAAACAAAACAATATATTTCGCGGGCGATACCTTTTTAACAAAAGATCACGACACGTTATTTTCTGATGTTATGTTGTTACCTATTGGTGGAAAAAGAACTCTTGACATTATCTCTGCTATGAAGATTATTAAAAAATCAAAACCAAAAGTTGTTATCCCTATGCATTATAACACCTTTGACGATATTGTTCAGGATCCTAAAAAACTTTATTATAAGCTTAGTAATGAAAGATACAAAACAAACCCAGTTATCTTGGAACCAGGGAAAATACATAACCTTAGATAAGAGTTTCAAAAACAACTTTTTTTTCTGGAAGCTTTGCTTTCTTATAATATTTTTGTGTTTCTTTTTCGTGTTTTTTAAGATCTTTATATCTTGTAGACATATGTGTGATAAAAAGGTTTTTAGGTTTTAGTTTTTTTCCAAGATAACCAACGTCTTTAGTTGTTAGATGTTTATACTTATCTGCGTTCTGTTTATGTTCTTCTAAAAAAGTAGCTTCACAAACAAGTAAGTCAAGGTTATTTAACTTTGGAGATATCTTTTTTAAGATCTTTGTGTCTAACAAGTACGCAAACTTAAAACCGTTTTTCTTGTATCTTTTATCTATAACATCTTTTGGAAAGATTTTTTTCTTGTTTATTGTTATAGACTTATTGTTTTGTAACTTAGAAAAAAGAGGACCTTCAGGAACACCTAAAGAAATTGCTTTCTTTTTATCAAACCTTCCAATCTTGTCTTTTATCTTAAAAACATAACCATAACAGTCTATAGAATGATTTAGTTTTATCGCAGATGCTTTTAGATCTTTAAAAGAAAAATTAAAAAAAGAATCAACGCCAACAACAGACAACTTATATGTAAGGTTAGGTAAAACTAACGACAATATCTTAGATAGTTTTTGTGAATCTTTTTTTGGTACAAATATAAATAGTTCGTCTTCTTTGTTGTTGATCTTCATTGTTGACAATAAACCAAACAACCCATAAAAATGGTCGCCATGAAGATGAGTAATAAATATTGCTTTTATCTTTGATATACTTATCCTTTCTTTCATCAACAACTGCTGTACATTTTCAGGACAATCAAGAAGATAGTTGTTGCCATCATAATTAAAAGCTAAAGAAGATAGATTTCTATCTTTTGTAGGACAACTTCCACTGTTTCCTAAAAAATAAAATTTAATTTTGCTTGACATAAATAATACTTACAGACAAACATGTTTTTAATATTTACTAAACAATAGATATTTATATATATATAAGTTTTAAACAAAAAACAACAACTTTGAGAAAATATGAAAATAAAAGACCTAAAATATAAAACAACAAAAGAAATACATGTTCCAAAAGAACTTATTGATCAAGTGATTGGTCAAGAAAAATCCATAAAGCTTGTTAAGAAAGTAGCTATACAAAAAAGACACGTTATGCTTGTAGGAGAACCAGGCACAGGCAAGTCTATGATTGCAGCTGCGTTAGCAAACAAACTACCAACTTCTCAGTTAACAGACGTGTTATGTTATCCAAGCAAAACAGATTCACACACACCAATCGTAAAAGAAGTAAAAGCAGGAGAAGGAAAAAAAATAATAGAAGAAGCAAAAATAACTGCCGCAAAAGCAATGGGTGCAGGAAAGATGGTTAGTTTCATATTACCTATGTTATGGTTGTTGTTGGCTATTGTTCTTTGGAGAATAAATTATATATCTGATATTGTTTTTGGTGCTATGCTTATTGTTTCTGGGTTTATTATGATATCTGCTGCATTAAGCTTTCAGATGATGCAAAAACAAAAAGTGTATACTCCTAAGTTGCTTGTAGACAACTCAAAGAAAAAAAACGCACCGTTTGAAGATGCAACAGGCGCAAGAGCAGGAGCCTTACTAGGAGATGTTTTACATGACCCTCTTCAGTCTGGAGGTTTAGGAACACCACCACATGCGAGAGTTATTCCTGGAATGATTCATAAAGCAAATAACGGCGTGTTATTTATTGATGAGATCGCAACACTTTCTCCAAAGTCTCAACAAGAGTTGTTAACAATCTTGCAAGAGAAAAAATATAGTATAACAGGTCAAAGCGAGTTATCTTCTGGAGCGATGGTAAGAACAACGCCTGCACCATGTGATTTTATATTGGTTGCTGCAGGGAACTATAAAGATCTTGAAAAAGTACATCCTGCTATAAGATCAAGAATAAGAGGTGCTGGTTATGAATGTTATATGAACGTAGATATGCCAGATACAGAAGAAAACAGAAACAAACTTGTACAGTTTGTTGCACAAGAAATAAAGAAAGATAAAAAGATACCTCATTTTAAGAAAGAAGCTGTTGATGAGATCATCTTTCAAGCAAGAACGATGTCAACAAAAAAGAACTCTTTATCATTAAAGTTAAGAGAACTTGGTGGACTTGTAAGAGCTGCAGGTGATCTAGCAAGTGACAGAAATCACGAGTATGTTGAAAGAAAAGATGTTATTGATTCAAAAGATAGTTCTATGACGCTTGAAGAACAAATGGTTTCTAAGATGATGATTATTAAGAAAGATTATGAAATATACAAAACAAAAGGATTTGCTGTAGGAAGAGTGAATGGCCTTGCGGTTGTTAACGAGAATGCAGGGTTGTTGCTTCCTATAGAGTGTGAAATAACACCTAGTCAATCAAAATCTTCAGGAAAGATAATAGCAACTGGGCAGTTAGGAAAGATTGCTAAAGAGTCTGTAGATAATGTTTCTGCTATTATTAAGAAACTTACAGGAAAAGAGGTGCCTGATTATGACATACATATTCAGTTTTTGCAAACACACGGCGTAGAAGGAGACTCAGCATCGATATCCATAGCTACAGCTATCATATCTGTGCTTGAAAACCTACCAGTCTACCAGAATATAGCTATGACTGGATCTTTGTCTGTGAGAGGAGAAGTTTTACCTGTAGGCGGAGTTACAGCAAAAGTAAATGCTGCAGCAAAAGCAAACATAAAAAAGATAATTATTCCTCACTCAAACAAAGAAGACCTTGTTTTATCAAAAGAAACCTTAAAGAAGATAAAGATATTAACAGTAAAAAACATTTGGGACATAATAAACATTGTTTTTAAAGATTCAAAGAAAAAGCAAGAACTTCTTAAGAAAGTTAAAAAGTAGTATAGTTATAACAACATACTACTTAAATAAAACTTAATATTGATATTCTCATCAATAGAATAGTTAATATACAAAGGAGAATCCTCAGAAAATTTAATCTCTAGCTCAGATTCGTTATCAATAGCTTTTGTTATGTTTTTTAGAAAGGATAAAGAGTATTTTGCGGTTATGTTTTTAGAGGTTTTTTGTTTCACATTTTTTACTTTTGTTTTTATTTTTCCTCTTTCTCCAAAAGCTTCAATAATAAACTTATTGTCTTCTATCTTAAACAAAGTTGTTGAAGCAACAAGATCAACATCTTTGATAATTTCTTTTAAAAGGCCAGCGTTTATCTTAAAAGAAACATCGTACTTTATGTTAGGAAGGTTTGTATCTTGTTCAGAAAGGTCTAGATATGGTAGATGAAAGTTTCTTTCAATAGTTCCTTTTAGCATAATATCTAGATGAAGTGGTTGAAGGTCTAAGATAAGTTGATCTTTTTCAAAGCCTCTTGAGATCATCTGCTTTAGTTCTTGTATGTTTAGTCCAAAAAGATTAGGTTCTACAGAATAACTATCAAAAGCTTTTTTTTTCATAGAAAAATCAACAAGAATAATCTGAGTTTTATCAACAGCTTTGATAAATATACCTTCTTCTTTAAACCTTATGTTTGTTTCCTGAATAATTGGTGTTATTGTCTCTAAACTTTTTTTAAACAAAGATATTTTTTTTGTTTTTATCATGTTTTTTCGCATTTTATAATAAATAAAGTTGTATAGTATATATAATAAACAAATAGTTTATAAATATATTAGTATTTGTGAAAAAACTTCATATAAAAGATACCTTTTATTAATGTTTATTATCAAATATATATTTATATGAGAGAATTTTTTGAAAAACACACGCCTAAAACACTAGACGATGTTGTAAGTAATAAAAAAGCAGTTATGGAAATAAGAAACTGGGCAAAAAACTATAAACAAAACCCGTTGTTTATTTATGGCCCGCCAGGAGTAGGAAAAACACTTTCCGCAAACCTTCTAGCAAAAGAGATGGGCTGGCAAATTGTTGAAACAAACGCAACAGATGTAAGAAACAAAGAAACAACACAAACAATAATGTCAACAGCCTCAACAACAACAAACCTTTTTGGAAAAACAAGGCTAATTCTTATAGATGAAGTAGATGGTGTTATTGACAAAAGAGGTTCTGGTAACGACGGAGGATTTTTTAAAGAGTTTTCTAAGATTCTACTAAAAGCAACACAACCAATAATCTTTATAGCAAACGACCCATATGAAAATAAAAAAGTAAGGCCGATCTATGAAAAATCAACAAAAATAAAGTTTAATTTACCAAATAAACTATCTATACAAAAGTTTGCTAAAGAGATATGTGAAAAAGAAGATGTTGAATATGATGTTGTTTCCATAAAAGAACTTGTAGAAAACTCAGGAAATGATGTACGTGCTATGTTAAATGATCTTTTTACACTTTCTTTAAATAAAAAAATAACTTTAGAAGACGTAAAAGGTTTGGGGAGCAGAAAAAAAGATGAAGATGTTTTTATAGCTTTAACAAAAATATTTCATGCAAAAGATTTTTATGAAACAAAAAACATACTAAGAGACAGTAACATCAACTGGGATTCTTTGTTTTTATGGATTGAAGAAAACCTACCAAGACAATATAAAAATCTAAACAACCTTTGTGAAGGTTTAGAAAACTTAAGCAAAGCAGATCTGTATAAAGGAAGAATAAGAGGAAACAAATGGAATCTCTTAAAGTATGTTATAGATTACCTTACGATTGGTGTTGGGTTTTCAAAAAAAGAAAAAGAGTATAGTGGTTATCAACCTTATCAGTTTCCAATAGTTTTAAGAAAACTTACAACAAAAGAAAGAGTTTTGCAAAAAAAAGTACTTATAAAACTTAAAAGATATATTAAATGTTCAAAACAAAAAATATTAAAAGACTATATACCTATTATCTCTCTTGTTCTTAAACAAGAAAAATATGTTAAATTGTTTATCTTAAAATATGGTTTAGATGTAAATGAACTAAAATATCTTGGTGCAAAGATAACACCTAAACAATATGAAAAAATAATGAATAATGAATAAACATGTCAAAAGATACAAGAATAGCAATCATTGATAAAGACAAATGTCAACCAAAAACCTGTAACTACTTGTGTAAAAGACTTTGCCCTGGTGTAAGAATGGGTGAAGACACTATTGTTATTGATGATAAAAGTCATTTGCCTGTTATTGATGAAGTGTTGTGTAGTGGATGTGGTATATGTGTTAACAGATGTCCACAAAACGCAATAAAGATAATAAAGATAGACGTTTCTTTTGATAATCCTTTACACCAGTTTGGAAAAAATAGTTTTAGGTTGTATAAACTTCCTAGCGTCCAAAAAGGATATATTTCTGGGATTATAGGAAAAAACGGTGTAGGAAAAACAACAGCAATAAACATACTTTCAGGAAATCTTATACCTAACCTTGGAGATTATGAAAACAAAGTAGATATAGATAAAGTAATTGATTATTATAAAGGAAAAGATATTCAAAAACATTTTGTTGATATTAAAGATGAAAAAGTAAATCTTTCTTATAAGATACAAAAAGTAGAAGATATTCCTAAAGCATTTGATGACAAGATAATCAACCTTCTTAACAAAGTAACAAAAGATCAAGAAAAAATAAAAGAGATTGTGCAGGAACTAGATCTAGCGACGATTGTTAATAAAACAACAAAAGAAATATCTGGAGGAGAGTTGCAAAGAGTTGCTATTGCTGCTTGCTTGCTTAAAAAAGTGAATCTTTATTTTTTAGATGAGTTTTCTACGTTTTTAGATATTAAACAAAAGTTTAATGTTGCGAGATATTTAAGAAAAATAATAAACAAAGAAACATCTATAATGGTTATTGAACACGACCTTGCAATCTTAGACTATCTTAGTGATTTTATAGAAGTAATGTTTGGAAACGCAAACGCATATGGTGTTTGTTCAGAAAAAAAAACAACAAAGAAAGGTATTAATGAGTTTTTAGATGGGTTTTTAAAAGAAGAAAATATAAGAATAAGAGAGAACAGTATAAACTTTGTATCAGCAAAAGAAAAAGCAAGTAAGATAACAACTAACCTTCTAGACTATCCTTCGTTTGAAAAGACGTTAGGGACATTTAAACTTAAAGTGGATGCAGGAAAAGTTGCTAAAGGAGAAGTTGTTGGTGTTCTTGGGCCAAACGCTATTGGGAAAACAACTTTTGTGAAAGTTCTTGCTGGAGAGGTAGAGCCTGACAACAAAAAACTTGTTTTTGATAATAAAGTATCATATAAACCTCAATACATAAAGATAGATGAAGAAAAGACTGTGAGAGAGTTGTTTAGTAGTAAAGATGTTTTGTCTGAGATATTTGAAGTAGATGTTAAAAAACAACTTGGAATAGAGAAAATACTTGATCAAAAGATAAAAGAGTTAAGTGGAGGAGAACTTCAGAAAGTTTCTGTGGGGTATTGTTTATGTAAAGATGCAGACATATATCTTATTGATGAACCGTCTGCTTTTTTGGATGTTGAGCTAAGGTTGGTTATCGCAAATGTTATAAAAAACATAATAACAAAAACAGGCAAATGTGCTTTTGTTGTTGATCACGATCTTTTGTTTTTAGATTATATCTCTGATAAAATTCTTTTGTTTGAAGGAAGTTCTGGAAAAGAAGGTTTTGCTAAAAAGATAAGTGCTATAGAAAAGTCATTTAACATTTTCTTAAAAACACAAGATATTACTTTTAGACAAGATCCGCAAACAAAAAGGCCAAGAGCAAATAAGCCAGGGTCACAAAAAGATCAGGAACAAAAGAAAGATAACAAATATTATTTTATGATATAAGTTATGGTGTAAGATAATTATGGAGTATACCCAAGAATTTCTTTTTCTACTTGTATGAATGAAGAAGCTACGTCAGCATCAATAACACGGAATATACAAGATCCTGAATCTACGCGCAATCGGATTGTTTTATAGATAATTAGTTTTTTTGTAATTTCATTTTCAAAGTTTTGTTTGTTAATGCTACAAGTTATGTCTACATTTGCTTGATAGATTAGAGGATTTGATCCTGACAAAGAAGTATTCTCTAAAGAGTAAGAACAGTTTATGTCTGTATATTTTTTTCGCTCATTTTCAAAATTGTTAATATATTCGTTAATCTTTGTGTTATATGTACCAAAATTATTTGCACCAAAAGTACAGCTTGATGCTGTTATAGTTGTATCATCTGCTAAAGCATCTGCAACAACTTCGTCTACGACTAATGCAACTTCATCAATATGCGTTAAATTTTTGTTAACATTTTCTATAGACGGAAGATAAATAGAAGGTAAAAAAAACAACATTATTATTAAGACATATATAATATCAAACAAACCTTTACTTTCCATACTCCTCACAATACTCCTTTATTGTCAATGATGATTGATTTGAAAGGTTGGATGCGTTTGCATCATAGCTCATATAAACTGAGCACCAATAATAACTCATTCCTGAAGACGTAGTCTCAGTATCAAAAACACCAACAATATTTCTATAATAACCTTTTTCTTGTCCTGTTGTTGTATTATAATAGTTAACAGATAAAAATATTAAAGACAAAAACAACATAATAAGACCTGCACAATAAACAGCAGTCATACTAAAAACAAGACCTTTCTTACTCATCTCTCCACACCTTTATTGTCATTTCTTCTGAAGCATATGAAGACGTTCCTAAAACCTTTTGCTTGTGGAATGCTTTATTTATTTGTCTTTCGTTATTAGTAAATATATTTTGTTTTATATAAAAATATTCTTCAACATCTGTATCATCATCGCTACACTCATTTGGCATTACTGATAAAGAATCAAACGTAACCTTGCATTTATAGTTATCAGGCATTCCTAAATACTCTTTTTTTATCTCAGAATCTTCAGCTATACAGCTTCTCAAAAGATAATAATTATTGCTATCAGCAACATAACAGTTGATTAACGGGTTGTTAACTAACCTATCATAAACCAAAGAACCAATCTCCTCTAACTCCTCTGCTCTTGCATCAGAAATATTTTCATAAATCTTTACTTCCGCAAGCTTTGAGACTATAAAAAACAAAAATATTAATAAGACTACAGCAAACAAAACATCTAAAACAATTATTTGACCTTTTTTCTTACTCATATTATCTTTCCTTAAGAACAAACTATGTTATCTCCAGTCTTAGTACACTCGATTGTTTGCCCACAATAGAAGGTTTTATCTATATTACCTAAAGACAAACCAGTTAGCTTAGTTTCAATTGTTTTTCCATAATAGTTTTTAACAACAATCGTCGTTTCATTTACATCAATCTCGCAGTTTAAAGATTTAGAACCAACAACTACTCTTGGTATCGCATATTCTAAATCATACGCAACAATATTGTTTTTTTCAAAATAATCACTAGTCCCAACAACACTTGTATTTATCTCAAACAATTTATTTAAAGAGTGTATCATTCTTGTTTGTTCTTTCTTTATATGGTTTATCTCTAGGTTATGTTGTGTTGTTTGTGCGAGTTGTGTAAAAATAAATAAAAAAACAATAATAAAGATTACTGCAATAATAATCTCAAAAGAAACCTGTGCTTTTTTTGTTTTTATCTTATACATCGTCTGTCTTTCTTTTTATTTTTATATAATATATAATAACTTAAGAATAAAGTATTTTTAATTATATTGTTTTTAGTAAAAACAAAGTATACAACAAAACAACAGCAATTTGTAGAATCTTCTTCAAGCTTGTTAATTACATTCTTTCTTAAATACTATATCCACAAACTTATTTTTGTGGCACCATCTAATTTATCTAAACTTTCTTTTTTTAAAGAACACACCAAGACATATTTAAATAGTAACTAATAAACACTAAAGTAATATTATATAAAAAGATTTGTTTCTTTGTTTTTAAAATAAAAAGCACAAATAAAAAAAGTTTAATAAAATCTATATAAGAGTCTGAGAAAAAACTTCAATCTCACTTACTTCTTCCATAGACTTAAGAAAACCTTCTAATTTATCTGAAAGACCACTTATTTTGTCAGGAAAAACAAAAGACGCTTTTACTACTTTTAATCCAAAAGCAACAGGTTCAAGCTCTATTGTGTTAAGTTTAAAATCCTCTGGTAGATTTTCTTTAATGTTTTTTGCAATCTTATCTGTATCTTCTATATCTTCTGGATATATCTTATACACAGTTAAAATGTCACCCATAATCTTCACCTCTTATGGTCCTATAAACTTACATTCAGGACATCTATATTTTTTTATAGTTGTTTTACATCTATCGCATCTTACTATCTTTCCTTTACCACATTTTGGACATTTAAAAGACGTATAATTAGAAACAACTTCTGAATTACAACTTGTACATACTTCCATAATAACACCTCATTAAGGCTCTAAAAAAATCTTTGTTTTTTTGAGTTTTTAAAAATATTTATAAGAAATATAAAATAAAATATTTTATATAAAAAATCATATCGTTTATAAAAACATACGACTATATATTATTTATAGAAAGCAATATCTTTTAAAAGGAATCATTTGCTTTCATATACAGGGTCTATAGTATAGAGGATAGTACAGTTGGCTTCGGACCAACAGACAAGGGTTCGATTCCCTTTAGACCCGTATCTTATAACAAGAAAGCTTCTTTTCTAAGTAAAAACCAAGAAAAATATTGAGTAACGTCTGTGTTTTTTAGATAAAGGTCTCTTATCTCTTTATCCACATAAAAAACAAGATCTTCAAAAGGATTGTAAGAAAAATCTTGTAAAATTTGTTTAACGTTTGTTTTTTGTGTTTGTTTTATAACATAAAAGACATCATCTTCAACAAAAGGACCTAAAAAACATCTTGAGTTGTTTATGAAGTTGTCTGCGTTAGCTATATCTGAGACAAGAGGACCCATTTGCTTTTTTAAGGTTGGTATCTCTTGGCTATTTAACATTAAAAAAACATATGCGTAATCGTCGTTCTCTGCATAATAGACATTCGATTTAAGAACAACAAATCCTTGACTTTCTAAAAAACTATTAAGCTTTTTTTTCAGACTTTTTAGCTTTGACCAAACAATATCAGACAACATGTTTTTTACTTTTGCTTGAGCAACAACAACAGGTACAGTATCCACAACACCAACCAGCTGATGGTAAGTTAATTGTCTAACAGCTCTTTTTCTAAAAAAATCTGTTGTAGGGTTTTGTAAAAACGTTCTAGCAGCAAGAATAAACCTAGACACAGTTGTTGTTGAAACAGCCGAAGCCACGTTTCTGTTTTTATCCACAGGATCAATAACAACAAAAGATTCATTAAAATCATCCAAGTATTTGTGTTGTTCACCAACAACAGCAATCTTTACAGGTAACTTCCAATTGCTAACAGCTTGTAAAACGCCTAAAAAATCTTTATAGTATAAAACTAACAACTCACAAAGATATCCAGCAAAACCCTCATAATGAGAATCAGAGCCATAACAATTTATTTTCTTTAGAAAATATTTTAGTAACCTTACATCATCTTTTTGAGAAGATTTAAGGTTTTTTTGTAAAAAATGTTGATGGTGTGGAGTTCTGTCAACAGCAGATTTAAGGTTTGTTAGATCAGAAATGTCATATGCAGGTACAACCTCTACCTTGTAACCATCAATAATTCCTCTTATGTAAGGATGTTGAGAATACGCTTTTTCCCAAAAATAACCTTTAAAAACATTCTTTCCTAAAGCCAAGCCTTCTTCAACAAACGTTTGATCAGAAACGTCGTCAGGAGAATAAAGAACAAAAATATCAAAATCTTTAGAATCTTTAAGATTAGTACCTCTTGCGAAAGATCCAGCAAGAATTGCATTTTTGTGTTTTCCAGAAATATTGTTTATTTTCTTAATAATCTTATCAACGATTTTTTTTTCATATGAAATTTGTTTTGTGGATGGTTTTATCTCTGACAATATCTGTTTTTCTGTTTTTTTAAAAGTTTTTAACTTTGATTTATCTAATCCAAAACTAACCATATAAAACACGTTTAACATATATATTATAAATGTTGTTATCTTATAATATATATGTATATTTATGTTTATAACAATATGTTTTTTTTAAGAAAAATAAGATTAATGTGTATGATTTAGAAAATATTTTAAGAAAAGAAATTAAAGATTTAAAAGAAAAAATAAAAGATATAAAACCTATAGCTGTTCAGATACCTGAAGGACTAAAAACAAAAGCAACTTTTATTTTGGAAGCCTTAGATAAAAATCAACCTTTGTTGTTTATTGATCCTTGTTATGGGGCGTGTGATCTTAAAGACACACAAGCAAAACAACTTAGGTGTAAGGCGATTGTTCATTTTGGTCATTACCCTATAGGAAAAAAACATGACTTAACAACTTTTTTTGTACCTATAGGATATAAGCTTAAAAAAAAAGATATAGATTATGTTGTAAAAAAAATCTTAGAAAAATATTCTTCCAAAAAAATCAATCTTTTAACAACAACCCAATATCTTAACAACATACAAAACATAAAAAAAAGATTGATAGAAAAAAACGTGTGTGTTCAAGATGCACAAAAAACAAATCGACTTGAAAAACATATGGTGCTTGGGTGTGATTGTTCAACAATTATCAACAAAAACGCAGATTTTGTTTTTATTGGTGATGGGTTGTTTCATGCAAGAAACCTTTATTTTAGATATAATAAAGATGTGTTTATAATAAACCCAATAACAAAAGAAACAAAAACTCTAAAAAAAGACGAACGTTTTTTAAGACAAAGATATGGAGCAATAGCCTCTGCAAAAAAAGCAAATAAGTTTGGAATCATTGTTTCTACAAAAAAAGGGCAAACAAGAACATCTTTAGCAAAAGAGATGTGTAACCTTCTTAAAAAAAATAATAAAAAAGCATATGTGTTTTCTTGTGATACTTTTGTTAATGATAAAGTGCTAGGTATAGATGTTGACTGTTATATTAACACAGCATGTCCAAGAATAACGTATGATGACTATAAAAACTATAACAAGCCTGTAATAAGTTGTAATGAAGCAAAGATAATACTAAACAAAGAAAAAAAACTAAAAATTGATCAGATTAGTTAGGTAAAGAGATATTTTGGTCAATCTTAAACTCATTTACTTTTTCCATAATCTCATCAAACTCTTCATACATTGCTCTTAATAAAAGAAATGTTGCAACATGCTGGTCTTCTGTGTTTTTACCAAAAATAGCAATCATCTTTTCTTCAACATTAAGAAGAACTGTTGACTCTTTTATGTTTTCTGTAGGATAACGTATATGGATTAGTGTGTTATCTTTCTGAATAAGTGATTGACATTCATCAAAAGAAAGCTCCTCATTTACATAAACATCTCCTAAGTTTGTGTGACAAGAAATTAGATTACCTTCTGAATCTGTTAAGCCAATAACTAATGTTATTTTTTTCTGTTTTGCGGAAAAAACAGAAGGATATATATAAAACAAATCAGATATTGTTAACAAATATTGGTCATCGGCAGCAGGAACCTCAAACAAAATAGTTATGTTTTGATCATTCTCTAAAGCCTTTATTGCGTCAATTACAGAAAAATCGTAAGATATAAAAGTAACCCCTAGTTCTGTTTCTGTGTACTTGTTTTTTGAAGAAAAGATATTTAGTAAGTTAGTATCATCTGTTAAAACAAACCTATCTAAAGAAACTAACAAAACAAGCAACAAAAGAACAACAATAACAACAGTTGTTATTACTTTATTTGTTTTCTTAGCTTTTGCTTTTTTTTTAATTTCTCTTACGCTTACAAGCTTTGCTGTTGATAATGGTTTTATCATAATAAATCACATGTGTATAAGTATATATAGTTACCTAAAAATTTAAATGTTTATTTATTTTGTTAATATTTGATTTTAGGTTGTTATTTACATTTATTTGATAATAATAAATATTTTTTGAATCAAGTAAATCTTCAAGATATTTTGTTTCTTGACTAAATAAGTTATCTAATATCTTTATCTGAGAATAGTTTCTTTCAGAAAGCCTTTTTTTAAGTAAAGTTTTAGAAGTGGTTAATAAAAAAACAAAATCCATCTTCTTTAGTAAAGATTTGGGTAGCTCAGACCATAGATGACCTTCAAAAATAATAAACTTCTTTCTCTGCCTTGTATAAGTAAGAAATGCTTTTGAAAGTTCCGTTATTGTAACTATTCTTTGAGTGTTTTGTTTTTGGCCTAGTTTTTGTGCATCACAAAAATCTTTATCAGTAACAACAACAAACTTCTTGTGTTTTGTTTTAAGACCATTAGCAATTGTTGTTTTTCCAGTTCCTGGCACACCTGTTATTAGTATATACATATTTTCACATTATCTTAACCTTATACTTTCAAGATTTTGAATAGAGGTTGTTGGTATGTGATATTTCTTTGAAATCTGTTTAGAAAATTCTACACAAGAATCTCCGTGGTTTAATAAGATGGTTTTTGGTTTTGGATGAAGGTTTGCTAAAAAGCTTAATAGTTCTGATCTATATGCATGACCACTAAAAGCATCAACAGTATCTACTGAACAGTTTATATCTAACAACTTTGTTCTTCCTTCTTCGTTTGATATAGGCATAGATTTTAGACCTCTTTGCACCTTATACCCAAGACTTCCTTTTGCTTGATACCCAACAATGATTACTCTGTTTTTAGGATCAGGAGCTAGTTCATGAAAATACTTTAAAGATGCTCCACCTTCTAACATGCCTGAAGATGCTAAAATAACAGATCCTTTAGATTTAAGAACATCTTCTCTTGTTGTGTTGTTGTCTATAGTTACAAAAAGATCTGATAAGAATGGAGAGTTGTTTTGTAGAACTCTTGTTTTTATGTTTTTTTTAAGATATTCTGGGTATACTGTGTGTATCGCAGACGCTTGTCTTGTCATGCCGTCTAAATAAACGTGGTTGACGTTTAGTTTGTTATGTCTCTTATACTCCTCAAGAGTCAACATAACCTCTTGAGCACGACCAACAGAAAAAACAGGTATCAAACAATTGCCACCATCTTCTACTGTCTTGTTAATCATCTCAACAAGCTTTGCTTCTGACTTCATTCTTGATGGTGTTTGAGGTTTTCCTGCATATGTGCTCTCCATTATTAACGACTCTAACCTTGGGTAGTTAACATCCATATTGTTAAATAATCTTGTGAAACCATATTTAATGTCACCAGAATAAACAAGATTTTGCTTACCTTCGCCTATATGTAAATGAACAGATGCAGAACCAAGTATGTGAGCTGCATTATGGAAAGTTAATCTTATTCCTGGTGCAATATCTGTGACGTCTCTATAGTTTCTTGTTATACAGTGCTTAATAACTTCTTTTACATGTTCTTCAAGATATGGAGGCTCTTTTCCATTCATTGTATATACGTTAATAAGATCAAAATGTAATAAAGCCATCAAATCTCTTGTAGGCTCAGTACAGTAAACAGGACCCTTATACCCAGCCTTATACAGGAAAGGCAAAAAACCACTGTGATCGATGTGTGCGTGAGTGATTATAACAGCATCAAGCTCATCTAAAGGAAACCTTAATATTCCAAAATATGGAAACTGCTCTGACTGGCTTGCAGGATTGATTCCACAATCTAAAAGAATTTTTGTGTCTGGTGTTTCTAAAAGAACACAACTTCTTCCAACCTCTCTAAAACCACCTAAAGCACTTACCCTTATCCAGTCATTCTCGCTTAAAGGAGGGCTATAGATGGTTGTTGCTACATCTTTTAAAAAGTTTTTTCTATCTGAACTGTTCTTAAACAAAATAGTTCTTATCTTTTTTAAAACATCTGAATTTTCTGTAGGCGCTCTTATTATTCTTGGTATCCAGCCTGTTTTTTTAATAATCTCTTTAGAGACAACACCCATCTTTCCAATAACAACACCAGGTTTTATTGCTTCAATAACAACCTCACTAAAACTTGTGTCAAAAAAAATGTTTTTAACATCAGCGTCTTCAGGAATAATTTCTTTTAAAACCTTTACGGCTTCTGAAACGTCCATCAACATTGTTTTTTCTGATCTTATATTTATTCTTTTTTTTATTTTTTCCGCAAGTTCACTTATTAGGTGTTTATCTTCAAAGAAAATGATTGGGTTGTTTGTGTATATTCCAATTTCTGGGCCTTCGGCCTCAATTTTTGAATAATTTATTTTTTTTAAATCTAAGTAATTTGATATTTCATCTTTAATCTCTTTAAACTTTGGTAGTTCCATAACTATTCACATTTGTTTGTTTTTAGTTTAATAATGTATTTTTAAAAGTAGGAGTATAAAATACATTAGCAATATTTTATAATAGGTAGTTCTTCAATTTTATCTTTTTTAATAACAATAACCTTTATCCCTTGCCCACCTGTGTAAATATCTCTTTTTTTTGCGGACATGATTGCTTCTTTTGCGAGAGCGATTGCTTCTTTTGTTGTTATTGTTGGTTTATATTGTTTATCAAGAACACTTAAAGCAAGCTCTGAACCAGAACCAGTAAAAGAAAATTGTTTTTCTTCAACAACACCACCAGCAATGTCTAGATTAAATAAAGAAAACCCTCCAACAGATCCAGCAAGAATAAATTGTGTGAAAAAAGGCATCATCTTATTTGCGTTTAGAATGTTTGATAACAAAGTCGCACATGCACGTGCATTCATTGGTCGTTTATGTTCAAGCTCATATAAGTTTGCTTGCACTCTTAAAAACCTAACCAAAACTAACGCGTCACCAACAGATCCTGCAACAGTTACTGCAAGATGATTATTTATTGTATATATCTTAGCCATATCAGAATTAGAAGCAATGTGCCCCATTGTTGCTTGCATATCTGCAGCTAAAACAATTGAGTCTTTTGCAACAATTCCAACGGTTGTTGTTCCTGTCTTATATTTATTCAAATAAACACACCTTTTTTATTTTTTTTTGTAAACTTCAGAAAACTTTACTTCTTCATAGTTTGTTATATCTAAAACATATTTAGAAAATACGTTTTTTAGATAGTTTGTTTCTTTAGGCATACCTAAAGGCAAAACAATTTCTAGGTTCTTTTCAGAAATGTTTGTTTGAAGTTTGTCTTTTGGTATAAAGTAAAAGAACTTATCTATAAGTCCATCTATTTTTTCTTTATCTTCACTATATATATTTTTCATTTCTATTGTGTACTCTAGATCTTTACCAGCAAAGTCATGATTAAAATCAACCTGAACACGGCCACCAGAAACACTTATTATCTTTCCAGAAGTATTTTTAAAGTTGACGTGCATTCCTGGAACAGGCTTTATGTTTTCTTTCTTAAAATCAGACATTGACAAAAGTTTTATGTTTTTTGGGTCTTTTTCTCCAAAAGCGTCTTCTTTTTTTAAAGAAAATGTTTTTTTCTTGTTTTTTTCTAAGTCTTTTATGTTTTTTTCAACAGATGGTAGTAACTCACCTTTTCCAAAAACAACTTTTAAAGGAACATAACTTATTTTTTCAGAAAAGATGTTTTCTGCTTTTGCAACATCTTCATAAGTTGTGTCAAGCACTTCTTTTGTATTATTATCTTTTACTATAAGATCTATTTCTATAATATCGTTTTCTTTTATCATCTAGTCACCATTTATTGTATATTAAGTTGTTTATCTTAAAAAAAACTGAAATAATATTTGTAATCATCATAAAAAAATCGTATATGTTTATTTTTGAATAAGAAGTAAAATAAACCTATTCTAATATATATATAGTGACCAAATCTATTAAAAAGGTAATTGTTTTTAAAAAAAACAGGAATCTTTATAAAAGATTGTTTTTAAGCGATGGTTGTTAAATTATTTTTTTTGGCCCTATATAGGCTTTTTGTTCATGTACACGTTATTTCATAAATACCTCCAATCACAAATACACCAGACTAAGAAACACGTTTGTTACCAAGATTAGAATATCCCTCGCAAACATCTAAAAAACAATAAATAAAAATAACAGCCACCTTTTGTGACTGTCTTTTGCTCCTACAAATATATATTGTCCTTAAAACAAGGGGTTTTTTTGTAAGAGGAGATGGCCAGTAGAAAATATATTTTTTAAAAGATTCTATTAATATTATTGATATATGTAAAACACACTCACAACTAAAAACCAATAAATAAAATAACTACTACACATATAATATTTATAACTAAATAAAAAATAATATTTATAAAAATGAAATAAATGAACTCACAAGAAATAACAACCAAAATCTTAGAAATAAACAACTACCCTACACTTAATGTTGTTCAAGAAAAAGCCACAGAATATCTAAATAAATATGTAAATCTTGTTGTCTCTTCTCCAACAGCTTCTGGAAAAACAACGATCTTTGAAATGTTTATGCTAGACTATCTTGTTAATAAAAAAAAAAAGGTAGTTTACTTATCTCCATTAAAAGCACTTACTTTTGAACATTTTCTAGAAACAAAAAGAAAATTTTCTAAAGAGTTTAATCTAAAGGTAGGGGTGTCTACAGGAGATCTTGATTCTAGCTCTAAAATCCTTTCTTCTTTTGATGTTTTGTTTTTAACTTATGAAAAATTTGATTCTATTGTTAGACACAATCCTTACTGGTTAAAAGATATTGGACTAATAACAATAGATGAAATTCATGAGCTTGGTGGAGATAGAGGTGCAACATTAGAAATATTGATCACGCAAATAAGGAATTCTTTTAAAGAAGTTAATTTTTTAGGACTTTCTGCGACCATTAAAAACAGCAAAGATGTTTCTGAGTGGTTAAATGGAAAACTAATAGAAAGCAATTATCGACCAGTTCCTTTAGATGTTGGAATCTTATATAACAAAAGGTTATTTTTTGATATGCAAGATAAAGACATAGATGAAAATCTTAACTTTTCTGATAATGGGTTGATTGATGTTGTTGTTGATACTCTTAAAAAAGAAAAACAAATAATTATTTTTTGCAACTCAAGAAAAAACACAATGTCTTTTGCTAAAAAATATTCAAAGATAATCTCTAAGTTTACGGAACCTATAAAGCTTAAAAAAGTAGCAAAAGAGGTTGCTGAAGTTTTAGAGCAACCAACACAGCAGTGTCTTACACTTTATAACGTTCTTTCTTCTGGCGTTGCTTTTCATCATGCTGGATTAGTTTATAAGCAAAGACAAATAATTGAAGATAATTTTAAAAATAAAAAAATAAAAGTTATTTTTGCAACACCTACATTAGCTGCAGGAATAAACCTCCCTGCATACAGAGTTGTTGTTCACAGCATCTATAGATATTCTTCTGGACGTATGGCACCAATACCAATAAACGAGTTTTTTCAGATGGCTGGAAGGGCTGGAAGACCAAAGTATGACGATCATGGAGAGGCTATTGTTAATGTTAATAAAGAAGCAGATGTGCAAAAAATATATCAATCATATATTCTAGCAGGACCTTCAGAGATAGAATCTCAATTAGCAAAGATTAATCTTTTAAGAACAAATCTTTTATCTATAATCATGATAAATAATTTTGAAAGCTTTAAAGACATTATTATATATTTTTCACAAACTTTTTATTTTCACTTGTTTGGAAATAATCAAGAGCTTAAGGAAACAATAAGAGAGATTATTAATGAGTTTGTTGAGTATGAGTTTTTGGAAGGAGATAACGTTTTTTTTAAGATAACAAAGCTTGGAAAGAAGGTTTGCTTACTTTATCTTGATCCTGTCTCCGCAAACAATATAATAAACAATCTTAAAAAAGAAAAAACAAACGATTATCTTGATATTAAAAGAATATATACTATCACAAACACAAATGAGCTGCACCCATATCTGAACTACACAAGCAAAAACGAAGATTATTTGTTTGATTTGTTTGAAAACATAAAAAAAGATATTTTCTTTGATTATGAAGACATAAATCTTTTAAAGAAAATACATCTTTCAAGACTAATAGAAGATTGGATATCAGAAGAAAAAGAAGATAAGATAATTATCAAATACAATAGTAGCCCAGGACATATACAAGAGATAACAAACAGAACAAAATGGATTTGTCATTGTATTTTAGAGCTTTGTGATTTTGTGGGTGTTAGTTTAACAGAATACAAAGAATATAAAAATCTATCAACAAGAATAGAGTATGGAATAAAACAAGAGCTTGTGGAGCTAGTAAAGTTAAAGAACATAGGAAGAGTAAGAGCAAGAAAGTTGTTTGAAAATAATATTAAAACAGTAAATGATATAAAAAAAGATTATGAAAAATTTATTGCAATTGTTGGTAAGCATGGAGAAAAAGCTTTAAAGGAATTAGATATCGACTATCAATCAGGACATGTACAAAAAACACTATAAAAAAACTAACACCAACCAATTTTTTGTGGTTTTATAAGCTCTCTTAAAAGATTTGTTGCATACTGTCCTTTATCAAGAACAAAAGAAATTTTTATTTTCTGTCTGTTTTCGTTAAGATCGTCTTCTTCTATTTCTTCTAACTTAATATCATACACTTTTGACATGATTTCTCGACATTCTCCTTTGCTTGATAAAACCCCGTAGTCTTGGTTATTAAAATCTAATAAAGAGACGTTCTCTTGCTTAAGAACCTCTCTTTCTAACAACCCAGCCTGTCCTTTAGAAAACTTTGTTTCATACCCAAAGACAGGTAAAACAACTTTGTTGTTAATTACTTTATCTCCATCTATCTTTTCTAAAGAACAACCTTTACTTATCCTTAGATTTATTAGATTATTAAACAAAAAAGACTGATAAGCGTGTACAAAAAGATACTGCATACCTTTTGGCAAACATTTAATAGCACCTAAAAAATCTTCTGGTTGGTTTGCGAGATGATTAAGCATTTGTTTTTCAAAACCTGCTTTTGCTGGAAAGCAGGCGGCATGTTTTTTAAAATCCATATCTTTCTTTAAATCTTCTCTTGCTTTTTTTATATGTTCTTCTTCATAATCGTTTGTTTTAGTAAGATACAAAACAACCGCATCCTTATATTTTCTTTGTAACAAAAGTTTACCTACATCATGTGTTATTTCTCTAACACCTCCAAACCTTTGTTCTCCATAATAGTTAATTACTCCTTTTTCTTGTATTTCTTCTATACACTTTAAAACAGTTTCTTTTAGGTTTTCTTTGTTAGGAACTTGCCTTATTGTTACAACAAACTTGTTTTTTTTAAGATCTCCTATGGATATTTCTGTTTCTTTGTAAGAAGGGTTATAGATCTTTATGTTATTATAATAAAACTTAGAAACTCTATCTTTTGGTGCACCATAAACAGATATTCTTTGAGAAGTAATTGCTCTTTTATCTTTTAATCCAGCATATCCTATCTTTTTTTGTGAGATTCTTAAAAATCTTGATAACTGGTTGATTGCTTGAGATGTTGACAACCCTTTTTTTTCTAAGTCAAGATGTAAATATTTTTTCTCTTGATTTTCTTTAAAAAAAACATCCCAATCAAAAAATACTTTTTTATCAGGAAGGTATTTTACTTTTGTTTGATAATCTGCACCAATTTCTTCAACAACAAAATCGTCCGCAATTTGTTTTATTCTTCCATTTATTGGTTCTGTTGTTGTTATATACAAATAGTTCATATAACACCTTATTTATATCTTAAGAAAGCTCCAAAGCCACCAAACGCTTTATAAAACTGCATTCCTTCTTGTGTTTCTGTTGATACAATCTCTATCTCACTACCAAATGGTTTAGCAAAATCAACAACAAAATCAAAAAAATCAGCTTCTTCTATAAGTTCTGTTTTTTTTCCACAAACATCGCATTTTTGTTCAACTTCTTTTTCTGTTTTTTGAACATCATCTTTATCTTTTACAAGTCTAGGTATTATCTTATCACAAGAAAGGCACTTAAACTTAAGAATAGTCCAATCAATTGCTTCAGAAACTAATATGCGCGACACTTTTCCTAAAGTTATTGCTTCTATAACTTCTTTAAACCCATACGTTGCTAGATTATTTTTTGCAACCTCTCCAAAAAACTTATTTACAAGTTCTTTTTCTTTTACAATCTCTAGATCTTTCAGAATATCAGCGCCTTTATCTAAAATTTCTTTTATTCCAGATTCGTCTGTATAACCTACATCAACAGTGCCTAATATTTTATCTTTAATTCTATGATCAATATCAGCAATATCTATAAAATCATGTTTTGTGTGGCCAGGTCCACCAACAATAATGCCTTTAAGTTTTTCTTCACCAACAAAAGCAGAGTTAACATGTTCTCCAACTCTTTTAAAAAAAGATTCTGCTGCCTTTTCTCTTAGTCTTTCAAATCTTGCTGCAGAATTATGAACCATAACTCCATTTGCTAAAAAGTTCTTGTTTTTTACAGAAATATCTATCATTTTAGATTTTTGATTAACTTTCTTAATATCTTTTATTTGTACAGGCAACACTGGTTGGTTATAAATCTTTAGAAGCTCTAAACACAGTTTTTTGTTTTTTATATTATTTAATATTGATTTTTTAAAAATCTGTTTACTTATTTTTCTTTTATTATTAAAAAAAGCACTTACTTTAGGAAATAAACTTAACTTACAACCGTGTTTATAAATTATTTTTTTAACCTCACTTCCTGGCACAAGAATTTGTCTACTATAGCTTGTATCGGATTTTTGCAAAATAATTTTATCTAAATTTTTTGTTTTTTTTATATAAGTAAAATTAATGTTTTTTTTAAAAATTTCTAAAGATTGTTTTTCAGAAATACTTAATGTATATCTTGGATTATTTGAGTATATATTTGCTTTATTATCATACTCTAGAAAAGAACAAACTATAGAAAATCTTAGTAACAACAATTGAACCTCTTGTGCAAGTTTTTTATTGTTTACAGACAAATCAACACTTTTTCTACTTTTGTTTATTGTGCCTTCTGCATCATACAGCCCTTTTAAAAAACCTGCAACAACTTTATTGTTAGATTTACATATCTTAGAAGGTGATCTTGAGTCAAGTGCTTTTTTTACTTCTACAAAGTTGTCTTTTATAAACCTGACTAGTGGTCTACTAGTAAATCTTAACTGATAGTAATTTTTTGTCTCTCTGTATCTATAGCTTGACTTTAAATTAAAGTAAGAATCATATTTTTGTTTATATTTTAAAGCAAGTTCCTTATCTTGTTCAAAAAAAGATAGCCTATCTTGTTCTACACATCCATCACCTATTAAGTAACCAACAAATTTTGCAAGATGATCGTCTAAAGTTTTAGGCAACCGCACTTTTTCAAAAGATGTTTTAGTACCATATTTTTTAATAAACTCAAAAAAGTTAAGATTAACTACACTACATATTTTTTTAAGAATGAAAGGAGGTATGTTTTTTCCAACTTCTACTTTAGATATTGTTGTTGGTGAAACATTTAATTTATTTGCGAGATCTTTCTGACTAAGTTTAAGAGTTAATCTTTTTTTTTTTATAATTCTTTGCCCTTTTTTAGAAATTGTTAAAGTATTATAGTTATTTTTCACATCTAACTTCTGAGTTGTTTGTTTTGTTTTTATTAGTTCAGGAATAATAAGATAATCATCTTTTGTTAAATCTTGTGCTTTCTTTTCAACAAATTTATTAAAATCATTTACAAAAAAAACATGGTCTTGGCTACATTCAACCTCAAATCTCGGGTTTTTTGTTATTATCTTATAAGTTTTATTTTTATTTACTTTCCATGTTTTAGTTATTTTTGAATAATTATTTACGTATTCTTTTGTTCTGTATATAGAGCTTACTAACATGTTTTTATTACAGCTTTCTATATCCATTATAGACCCATCATCCATTTGCAACAAACAATCTTTTAAACACTGTCCGCCCGCACGCGTTTTACCTGGTACCGCAGATGTTGATCTTTTAAGAATAACATATGTTTTTCCTGTTATCAAAGCTATTGTTGCCTCTCGTTTATCAACAGCAATAATACCATAAGAATCGTCATGGTCAAGCAACTCTTCTAAAGGTGCTGTATGAAAAGAAGAATCACACCAGTAAAGTTTTGTTTTTAGTTCTTTAGGTGGAATAAGATCAAGTAAAATAACGTCTGTTTTTGAAGGGTTTTCAGAAACATTTCCTGAAAAAAGAATCAACCCTTTTTCTGGCAACTTAAAATCAATCTGTCTAAGATAGTTTGTTATTCTTTTTAAAGCAGCTTGAACGTTTTTTCTTGTATGTTGACTTTTTATGTTTGAAGACTGACTTATCTCATCTGTAAGTTGTTTTGTTACTGTACTTCTGTCAGAGCCAGGTGGAAGATAAAGACTAATAAGTTGAGTTCCTTCACCAACGTATGACTTTATTTCTTTTATTTTTTTCTTTATTATTATCTTTTGATAATCGTCCATAAATAAATCCTTTTATAAAAAATAAGTATATCAAAAACACTTTGCTTTTGTCACAAAAAATAAAACAACATACTTTCTCTTGTTTAATATATTATATGTCTGCATGTTTTTTTAATGATTTGCCTTGATAGGGAAAACAAACCCATATCTTGTCAACAACCTTGTTTACATAAAAATCAGGAACAAACTTGCTTTCTTTTGATCTATAAAAAACACCCGCAAAACAGATGTTTTTAATATTTTTGTTTTTCGCAAGTATTCTTTTTGAGATAATCTCAGCAGTATCTTCTAAAACATCATCAACAAGCAAAACATTTCCTTTTGGCTTAGTAAAGTAAGATATCTGATCTCTTACAATATACTTGTTATCATCACATTTTGCTGAAATAACACTTAATGGTAAATCAAGCACTTCTGATAAAAGTCTTCCAATAAGCAACCCGCCTCTTGAAACACAGATAATATGATCAAATTTCTTATTAGAGTTGCGTATATTTTTAGAAAGATCAACAGCAAGTCTTTCAAACTCATCCCATGATATTCTATACATTTTTTTCAGATTTGTTTATTTTTATGTAAATATATATAATATAGGGCAAGAAATGATTATAAATGCATATAATAATAAAAAAATAAGAAAATACAATTAATATTTCTATTAATCGTATCTTAAAAAAAAGTTTACAAAAGAACGTATTTAATAGTCTTCGTCTTCGTCTTCTTCGTCTTCTTCTTCGTCTTCTTCTTCGTAATCCTCTTCGTAATCTTCATCAAAGTCGTCTGCATAATATTTCATAGGTACCACCTAATTTACTTAAAAGGTCTTTAATAAAACCTTTTGTTTTTATGACTAATAGTCATAATATCTATAGACCTAGTATTGTTTATAAACTTATTTGATATTTAAAAAAATAGAAAAGATTTATAAATTGTTTTATGCAAATATATCCAAAATATTAAAAAAAACTACATAAAACTATCTACATCTTTTTCTTGCAACTCTTTGTTTAGTTCATAGTTTTTGGATAAAGATGATAAAGTGTTTGACAAATGAGATTCTTTAGACTTTTTTTCTCTAACACTAAAAAATACAGGAAAACTGCTTGCTTCTCCAACTACTAAGGCTTCTCCAACTTTTAAAGAAGTTATCATATCTATTGACCTTTGATCTAAACCTTCACTTGACTGACCAATATGTTTAAGGTCATAAGGATTTGTTACTCTTAAGATAATATGTGTGTTTGCTTGCGACAATATTGTTGAAGACAGTCTTACAGGTCTTTGAGATATTAAACAAATAGAACACCCAAACTTCCTACCTTCTCTTGCAATTCTTTCAAGCATGTTTTTTGATAAAGCGTTTTCTTTTGTTGTTGTTTCTGGCGCAAACTGGTGTGCTTCTTCTACTATCAATAAACATGGAGGGATATTTTCATTATTTACTCTGCCATAAAAAAGCTTATGCGCAAAATAGTAAAGAATAGTTTGTTTTCTTTTTTGATTAGTTTCTTTTGAAAAATCAATAATCGTTAGCTTTCCTGGAGTTATAATATCATATATAGATGGAGAATCTGTTTTAGTAAAAAGAAACATAGACTCTAAAGAGTACATTTCGTTTATCAAGAGACCTTTTAGTTTATCAGGCACTTTTAACAACCCAATCTTTGTTATTATTGACTTAAGATCAAAAGGACCTGCGCCTGTTTTAGTTTCTTTTTTAAGTTCTTCAATAATCTTTGACAACTCTCTTTTTTGTGCATATGATAGGTTTGGTAATATAGAATAAAAAAAAGACGGTTGTAAACCTGTACACCCTATTTTTATATCTTTTGAGTTAATATACATCGTCTTTGAGGAATAATCTTTGTGTTCTGTGCTTGTTACAGGGTCCGCAAAACTATAGTACTCGCCATGAGTATCAAACAAGATTGTGGCTAGTCTTCCATGCTCTTTTTTTCTATTCAAAAGCTCTTCAATAATAACAGAAGTAAGATAACTTTTACCAGCACCAGATTGTGCAAGAATAGCAAGATGTTTTTGAAAAAGTTTATCAAGATCAAATTTTACATCTATAGATGGGTTATCAATATTTCCTAAAAACAAACCATTTTCAGAAAACTTTAAAAAACTAGAAAGAATCTTTTCTTCAGCTAAAAATGTTTTTACACCTGGAGACGGAGGGATTGTTAACTTAAAAAGTTTCTTATTAGAAAAAACACCTAAAGGCTTAACAACAGCTTCAAGAAACTCCCATTCGTCGCTTGGAAGAACTTTAGATATATCTTCTTTAGAAATCTCAAATTCTTTTACTGAGTCTGGGTTCTCAAAATATCTGTTTCTTTTTATAATGTCTGTAATTATTCCTATTATCTTTCCTTGTGTGCAATCTATTTGAACATAGCTTCCTTTATGAACAATCTTGTTTGTACAAACAAAAGATATCTTTGTTGTTGATGGGCTATCAAATGTTGAAATAACAGTTCCTAACTCTTGAACACTCATATTTTATCAAACCTTATTGTTTTCTTAAAAGAAGACAATTTTAATTTTATTTTTTTTGAAGAACTATAATCTATTGCAAGTGAACAAAGATCATACAATGTTTTATCACAGATTTGTTTTTTATCTTTTTTACAAATCTGAGATGCTAACCACCTAAGCTTAGTTATTAGCAAATCTGTTTGAACAGAGGTTTTTTTTAAATCTTCTTTTTCTTTTACTATCTTGTCAAGATTAATTGTTTTTTTTGTATCAATATTTAAAAATTCTAAAACAAGTTGATTTGTTGGATATATTCTGTTTTCTAAAAACTTAACAAACACCCACACAAGTTCTTTTTCTTTAGAATCAAAATCAACGTTTATTTTTTCTAAACGTTCATCATACTTAAAGTTAGATTTGTCATGATAGTGAGAAACAAAAACCCACTCACCTTGAATGTTTCTTTCTGTTTGTGTTTTAAGAATATTTAATCTTAAAAAAACATTCTTTGGTTTTGAAGAAAATTTAGCGTCTTTTTTTGCTTTTAAATCTTTTAATGTTGAGATTGCCGAACGATATTCTTTTGCCACATCTTTTTCTAAAGGTATATGAAATTGTTTTATAGATATTAATACTCTATCTTGGTTCTTAAAAACAGCTTTACCAAGATAGATAATTCCCACTTTGTCTTCACTAATAATTGTTTTTTTTCCACCATGTATCTCAAAATAAACATGTTTAATAGATGACTGAGAGAGTGGCTTTTCTAAAGTGTTTTCTCTTTTTTTTTTAAACAACTAAATCACCTTTTTATCTTATATATCTTGCGGAAGTATCTTTTTTTTGAGATATTTCTTTTATCTTGTTTGTTATTTCTGAAAAAGAGCTTTCTATCTTTTTAGCTTCTTGATCTATCTTCTTCATATCAAACTTAAAATCAACTAACTTAGAAATAACCTGTAAAACACTTTTTGCTGATCCTTGATCACCAAACACCAGCTTTTGGTCTGTTTCTCCCATAAAACAACAACCTGGTATCTTATAGTTATTATAAACAAGCCCTATCAAAAGGCCAGCAACACCAGAAATTAAAGCATCTGTTCTTGAATCATCAAAAACAAGGTTACTTATCTTTTTTTTCTTATACTTATCTCTTGTTTTTACATCACTTGCAACAAAAATAACAGCAGGTTTTTTGTTTAATCTTTTTTGACCAACATTTATACCAGCAAAAGTAAAAACTTCTTTTATGTTTTGTTTTTTCACAAAACTTGCGATCGTCTCAGAAAAATCATAATGTTGTTTAGAACTTATTGGCATCATTAAGCTTGGTTGAACAGGCCCAACAAGAAACAAATAGTCTTTTGTTTTAGTTCTATATAAATAAATCTCATCAGAAATAAGATTCATCACTCCGCTTTTTGTATGCACAGCAGGAGGAAAAGAATCAGAGGTTATTTTTGCATAAAGCTTTGCTTTTGGTTTTAGTGCATTTAATATATAGTCAACAGCAATCTTACCAACAAGACCTATGCCAGGTAAACCAACAAACAAAACTGCATTTTTTAGTTTTTGAGATTTAATAACTTCAATCTTTGTACTCATAATATTTCACCACAAACAATTTATTTTTTAACATCTTCTGTTACAGAAAACTCACAACCTTTTAGATTTTTTTGAATATTATCTGTAATCTTCTTAAAGTCTTTAGATGCGTGTTTATAATCTATAGCAGAAACCTTAAGAAAATACTTTCCAGGGCCCACATAGATAATACTTGCTTTTTGATTATCTTTTATTGCAGACACGCACGCGTCTTTAACAATAGTCATACCATTATTTTGTACACAAGATATGTTTAATGTTCCTGAGATCACTTTTTCTTTAACAGTTATGTTTTTATTAAGAACTTCTAAAACTTTTGGCAACAACTTCTTATCAATAGTTGGATATTTGTCAGAGCCATATTTTATAAGATTCACAAAACCTGCATAAAGACTATTTTCTTCCTCCAACAAAGGAACTGCAATTTTTTGCCAAAGTTCTTCAGAATCAATATCTAGTTGTTGAGATATAACAGACAATATACCTTGTGCTCTTTTAAACAACCTATAATCAGAAACTTTTCTTTTTTCATCACCAGAAGATACTTTGTTAAAAGACAAGTCTATTTGGTTTTTTCTTGTATCTACTTTCAACACTCTTGCGGCTCTTATTTGGTTTTGTTTTACATGGTTATGTATATTTTTTATCCATGTTGAAGAAACTTGAGAGATATGAATAAATCCTTCTATATTTTCATATTCTAACAACTCCGCAAAAACACCATAGTTTGTTATTTTTATAATTTTACATATTATTAACTCATTTACTTTAGGATATTCAACCATTTATTATCACCAACTATTCAACTTCCTCAACAATTTTTTTTGAAACAAGAATATTATACACGTCTTTCGGAATCTCACAAACATCATTCTCCTCAAAAGGGCCGTATTCTTTCATATCTGTTCCTATAAACGCAGGTATGCTTTGTAGAACCTTTGTTTTTATAAGATCAGAATTGTTTTTTTCTGATTTTTTCTTAATACCAAATAAGCTGTTTGTATATTCTACTTGTTTCTCCATAAGCTTTAAAACATTCTTCACAAAATCAACTTCAAAATCAACAAGATTGTCTTCTTTTAGCTCGTTTGTTCTACTATATATTAAACATATATTAAGACATTTTTTTAGTCTTTGTTCTCTTATCTTTAAAACCATTTTTTTAAGGTTTTCAAACTTCTTTAGATCTATTTGAGACATCGTCTCTAAAGCTTCTAAATATTTTTTCTTCTCTTGAGAAAGAAATTTTTTAAGTGCTTTATAAAAATCTACATCAAGATTATATAGTCTCGCAGATTTTGTCTCATGTCTATATATCTTTCTAAGCTCATCAAAATCTAATTCATAATTGTCACTCATATTCCAACACCTTTTAATATTAAAAAAACACAAACATATTCTGGGACTTCGACTATCTCATTAGGCATAAAAGGCCCATAAACTTCATCTTTTAATCTGAATTTGGGGGTTTGCTTAATAATTTTTATTTTCTGAAAATCTTTTTTTCCTAAAACAACTGGATCTTTAAAAGAATCAAACTTTATAAGATCATCTATTGTTTTTATGTACGTAGATAAAAAACCTGTACCACCATGGATTGTATCTGGCACTCTCATAATCTTGTAAATATCTACTGAAGATTTAAGATCTATCTTAAACTTTAAATCATTTATTGCTTTTTCTAAAACTAAACTCCAAAAACTAGAAGCACCAACAAATTGACTCCATAAGAAGTTATGGTACAAATTGTTTAAAATCGTTTCTTTATTTTCATATATTACTTTTGCTTTTTTTGGACCTAAACCATATTCTTTTTTTAACTGGTCTATAGATATATTAGTGATTGCTTCTTGTATATAATCTAGTATCCTTTTTGACCAACCATATGCTTTTTTAGGAGATGGACAATACCATTGTTTATTTTGAAAAACAAAACCAAGTTCTTTAAGTTTAAGGTCTTCTGCGGAGATGTATGATGTTATTTGTATTCTAGAAGATTTAGATAAAGGTATTATTTTTGAGTCTGTTACTCTTACATGATATCCTTTTGATCCAGAAAAGCTAATAACAAAAGAATTTTTATCAAATTTTAGGTCATTTTCTAAAAAATCAACTAATCTAAGAGTCTCATCTTTTGCTTTTTTTAAACATTCATCACACGTCCATTCGTCTATATTGGTTGGTTTTCCACAATCTGGACATAACGTCTTGTTTCCAACACCAGATATATTGCAGGCTTGGCAATGCCAAATATTGTGTTTGTTATGACAAGGAAGATCAAAGTCATCTGAGTCAAATTCATAAATAAGGTCAGAACCTTCTATTTGTTTTTCAGACATTGGTCTTTTGTCAGGATATGTGTAGTATGCTGCTGAGTAGGATGCAAAAAACGGTGTTTGTTTTATAAGATATTCATTAAACTCATCATGGTTTTTAAATGCAAGGTGTCTATTACTTATTTTCTTTCCATAAGTACCTATTCCAAACTCTCTTTTAGATATGTCAACAACTGAAGATACTTTGTTTTTTGTGTAATAGTCTTTTATTATGTTTTTTGTGTAATATATGTTTCTAAGATCATTTTTATCATAACCAGGCATATATAATATATTGTATAATAAACTTTAAAAACCAGCAATAATTTTTAATAAAGATTTTGGTTATAAAAGAAAGAAGACCTTATAAAAAACCTAAGAAAAGTGCGTTTTTTAGGTGTTAGGCAAATATATTATAAAAACTATCTGATTTTAAGAAAATATATTAAAAAAACACCTTATATATAAATGTTTGTTTAAAAACTAATATTCCTTAATAACAGAAACACCATCTATCTCTTTATCTCTATCTATAAAAAACTTTTTAGAAGTTGTACTGTCTAAAAGCTTCTGATCATGAGTAATAACAAATATTTGTTCAACTAAAGAAGGTAACTGGTTTTCTAAAACTTTACTAAGTGTTAAGATTGTTTCTGAGTCTAGGTTGTGAGTAGGTTCATCAAGAATAAGAAGACCTAAAGACTTCGTTAATATCAAAGAAATTGCTATTCTTATACTTAACGCTGCACAAGCTCTTTCTCCACCACTTAGAAAACCCTCAACTTTTAACCATTCTTTATCTTTAGTTAAAACTTCTAAAACATAATCTTTTTTTGTTGAGATTCTCGCAGAAAGATAGTCTTTATATGGATATATTTTGTTCCAGATTATGTCTAAAGCTTGATTTATTTCAGAAACAATTTCTGTTCTTAAAAGTTCTTTTGTTTTTTCTAAAGAAAGTACAAAGTTTGAGATTGATTTTTTTCTTAAAACTATTTTGTTACTTGTCTTTTCTAAATCTTTTTGTTGTTTTTCTTGAATATTATATTCTTCTATTCTTTTTTGTTTGTCAAATATGTTTTTTTTTAAAAATTCTATTTTTTCTTTAAGATTTAATAAAATACTATCTATATTACTTTTTTTAGAAACTATAGAAAGATATTGTTGCTCTTGAAAGTCAAGGTTTTTTTGTTGTTTTTCAAGTAATTGCTTTTTGTTTAGATAATCATTAAGTTCTTTTGTTTTTAAAAGACGTTCTTTTGCAAGCAACAGATATTTTTCGTCATCTTCAAGGTCTTTAAGATCTTTCTCAGAAACAACACACAAATCTAATTTTTTTTGCAAACCTTCTTTTTCGTCTAAAAGTCGTTGCTTTTCTTTCTTGTGTGATAACAAATCTTCATAGATTTGTTTTTTTGTTTTTAAAGAAGCAATCATGTTTTGCTTATCTTTTATTTGGGTTTTTAATTCATCTATGTTTTCTAGCTTTTCAGAAGCTATTGTTTGTTTTAGTTTTTCTGTATTATTTACAAGTACTTGTTTTTTAGATAAAAGCTCTTGTATTTGTATATCTATCTCTTTATTTTGTTTTACTTTCTCTAAAAGTTTGTTTGTTTTTTCTAAAGATTGGTTATTTGTTTGCACATCTTTTAAAACAGAAAGGTGGTTGTCGCAAGCATCCTTAAACAAAGATTTTTTTTCTAAAAGCTTTTTCTTCTGATCACCCTCAGAAACAGAAGAGTCGCAAACAGGGCATCTAAAAAAACCTTTTTCAAGCTGAGTCATAGATGTTGACAAAGTACTTTTCTCTGTTCTTAATAACATCTCTTTTTCTTTTAGGTTATTAAGTTTTTCTTCTATTGCTTGTTTGTTTGTCGTTAATGTTTTTTCATCTTCGCCAACAATCGTTTGTTTATCTTTTAACAAATATATTTTCTTATCAAGAACGTTTGTCTCAGATTCATAAAACTTTTGTTTATCAAGAAGACTTTTTATTTGCATTTGCTTGTTTTGTGCATTTTCTAGCTTTGATGACAATAGAGACGTTTCTTTTTCTAAACAAACAATTTTTTCAGACAAGTTTGATGGTATCTCTTGTTGTTGTTTTAAAGAGATTTGTTTATCTATAAACTGAATGTTTTTTAAAAGATTGTTTATCTTTGAAGAAAGCTCTTGTTTTTCAAGAAGTTGTTCAGAGGTTTTTTGTTTTTTTGTTTTTACTTGTTGTTGTTTTAGGTCTAAATCATCTAAAGAAAATTCAGAATATTTGTTTTTTTGATCATTTTCTTTTAAAAGGTTTTTTATCTCATTAATCTTAAAATCACAAATGTTTATTTGAGAAACAAGTTGTTCGTTTACTTTTTTCTTAGATAGATAAAAAGAAAGTTGTTTATCTAAAGTTTCTTTATCTAAAGCTTTTTCTTGAAGTTCTTTTGCTTGTTGTTGTTGTTTTTCTTGATCATTATCTAGATCTTCTTTTAGTTGTTTGATATTATATAACTTAAGAGAAGAAGATTTTTGATCTAAAAGAGCTTGCGTTTTTTCTTGATCTTTAACAAGATCTTTAAGAATCTCGTTAGCACTTTCTTTAATAGAAGACAGTTGAAAAATTCCAAAAAGCTCATCAAACTTGTCTTTTCTTTTGTTTGGTGGAAGCTTTAAAAAATAATCAAGTTCGTTTTGTTCTGAATAAACAATAGTAACAAACAAAGAATAGTCAAGACCTAATATCTTTGAAACCTCTTGAGTCACATCTTTTTGTCTTGGTCCTGCTATCAGATTATTGTTTTTATATAGCTTAGCTGTGTTTGTTTTTTTAGTAAATATCTCTCGTTCTATTCTGTACTTATTATTATCTTTTTCTAAATCTAAAACTAACTTTGCGTTTGTTTTTTTAAGAGGTTTAAACATTATGGCATCAGAAAGGTTTATTTTTCCGTGTGCTCTGTTAGGAAAATCACCGTACAAACAATAACACACTCCGTCTATAATGCTTGACTTTCCCGCACCTATCTTACCTATTAGTGTGTTTGTACCTTCTTTAAATGAAAGAGTCGTGTTTTTATGAGTTTTCCAGTTTTCTAGATATACTCTTGTGATCATATAAAAATAAAAGTAGCAAACAATTTATAAACAATGTTTATATATTAAAAAAAAATTAAAAAACGTTTATAAAAACCACAAAAAATAAAACAACAATCTTAAAAAACAACAAAACATCTAAAATAATAAATATGAATAACATAAAAAGAATATTTTTTGAAAATAAAGCTCAAATATCAGCAGAAATGATTATTCTTTTAGCAGCAATCATTGCTATTGTTTTACTTGTTGTAACACAACTACAAAAAACAACTCAAAAAGCAAACAAAAGTGTAGACAAAACAGCAGACAATGTTTTTAAAAAAATAAATGACATAGGATAGAAAATATTTGAAGAAAGGGTTTATTAGTTTAGAGTATATATTAATATTTTCTGCGGTTCTTATGATATTTTCTGTGTTGTTAATAACAATAGATAACCTATATAACAAAAACCTATCAGCAATAGATACAAAAAACCTCTACCAATCATCAACAAAGATACAAGAGATTATATCTTTTCAAGAACTACAAACAATATCCTTAAACAAAATAAAACTAAACCCTAACGACTGTTGGTATTTTAAAAAAATATCTTCAAAAGAAATCTCTTTAGAAAACAAGAAAAACGTGTATAAGATATACTCAAGAAAAACAATCATTTTACAAGAAAAAGAAGTTTGCTCAGAAAGATACTTAATTATAAAAAAAGACGATAATAACATATATTTATATTTAGAATAAATCTATAAAATAAATATGGATTTAAATAAAATATTAAATATGCTTTTTTTTCCAGGAATCGTCTTACATGAAACATCTCACGCTTTAGCTTGTTTATTATTAAACGTGCCTATAAAGAAAATAAAGTTTATAGGAAAAGAAGGTGGTTATGTTGTACATGACGACTCAAAATCATACAAAATAATAATCATATCTATAACCCCCTTTTTTTTAAATATTTTTTTTTCTCTAGTTTTTGCGAGAGTTGTTTTGTTAGAAAGTAGCTTTTATCTAAAGGTATTTTTTACATGGCTAGCCTTATCTTCCATATATTTTTGCTTACCAAGTGCAGAAGATGTGAAAAACGTATTTTCTGTAATAAGGAGAACATATTTTAAAAAACAAAACATTTTGCTTTTTTTGTTTAAGATTGCTCTCCTTCCAGTAACGCTATCAATAATTATTCTTGTTTTTTTATTTAGAGTGGTTGATAGATCAATTGTTATAAGACTATTTTTGCTTTTTTTGTGGATATTTGTTTTTTTAATATAAAACTTAAAACTTACAGATTAACGTTCTTTCATACTTAGTGTTAGCAAAAAGCCAAAAAAACCTAACCTCTTTTGAATATTTTTTTATATGTTCTTGTATATCTATTATTTCTTTTTCAATAGCTTTTTTATTTTTTCTAGAAAATTTTAAAGTCATTATTAATGTTTTGTTAACATATTTAAGTTTAAAGATATTCTCTACCACATTAAAAAACTCATCATTAATATCACAGATGATAATATCATAGTCGTAGGTGTTTATTTGAGCAACAACGTCTTCTAGCTTGTTTTTAAAGTGAATGATATTATTTGAAGAAATTTCTAGATTTGCGGGATCAACAGCAATAATCTGTTTCGCAAAATCTTTTAAATACTTGCTCCAACCACCTGGTGCTGCGCCAATATCTAAAATTATTTTGTTTTTTACATCTATATTCTCTTCACAAACAATCTGTTTTATCTTATAGTAGGCTCTTGCTACTTGTTTTTCTTGTGTTTTTACAAAAAAGTTGTTTTTGTTAGTATACCCATAATAACAACCATTCACAAAAACAATAGAAAGAACTTCTTCAAAATCTGTAGGAGAAAGAGAAAAATTGTTTTTATCTAATATCTCTAACACATCTTGCTCTTTTTTTTTAGGATATACCTGAACTCTTGTTGTTTTATTGTTGTTAGGTATCTTAGCTACATCTTCTATTTTTTTGTTAACAAAAAATATTCTTGAAATATATCTGTTAACAAAATCTTCTTTTGTTATCTCAAGAACAAAAGAAAGATCGTCTGTATCTAATCTTAGTAAACCATCTTTTTCTTCTATTGCTTGTATGTTTGATTTTAAGAAAAAATTAATAAATCTTTTTGTAAATCCTTTAGGTATTATTATATATATCATGTTTTTTTCAAATTTTTGTTTATGTTAAATAAGATAAGTAAGATAAAGTTTAAAAACAATAATAATTCATAAAAAGCATGAATATTTAAAGGTTTATATATATATACTTATTTATATACAAAACTTATTTTTAATAAATAAAGATTTACAAAAAAGATAAAATATGGAAATAACAAAATATGAAATAACAAGAGTGCTATCAGCAAGATCAGAACAACTTGCTTGGGGAGCGCCTCCTTTAGTAAAAACGCAAAAGGATAGTACAGCATATTCTATAGCAAAAGAAGAATATGATAAAAAAGTAATACCTTTAGCAATATTAAGGACAACTAAAAACGGAAAAGAGATTATATCTATAAAATAAATGTGTGAGTGATTATGGGAAAAGCAATGTCAAATAAGATAAAAGCAAAAGCAAAAATAATTATGCAAGAGTTTAAGAGCGATCTTTGTGTTGACTTTAGAAAAAATAAAAACTTTTTAAAAACTATGGATCTTCCTTTGTCAAAGTTAACAATAAACTTGATGGCAGGGTATATAACAAGAACGCTTAAAAAAGAAGAAAAAGAAAAGCAAGCATTAAAGATAGAAAAAAAAGAAGAAAAAACACCTATTAAAAAACCAAAAGATAGAACAATTACTCATTAATCTTATATCTTAAATTTGAGATTATTCCACCAAAAGAGTTTATTGTCTTAACTATTTGTTCGTGTTTGTTATCTACAACAATCACTTTTGTGTTTTGTTTTTCAGAAGATAGTATTATCTCTTGAATTTCATCTATTTTTTCTCTCCACAATCTCTCAGATATTAATATATCTTGACAAGCGCCTAAAGAAACCGCACGTGCAACCTCTTTTAAACCATAAACAGAAAGATCGTTATTTTTTCCTAAATTTTTCTTAAAGTTTTCTATTATTTTATTTTCTTTAAAAATAATTGATTGTTCAAAAAATCTATATACCTCTTTTTTTGAAAACAACTCATATACAGAGTTTTTAGATATGTTTTGTTGATTAACTTCAAGTATCTTTAAAGACTTATTAAGATTTTTTATAAATAAAGAAACATCTGACTTTGTGTGTCCTGGACCCGCAACAATTATTTGATTATTATCGTAGTTTTTTATAACCTCATAAATCTCTTTAAAATAATCTTCTTTCTTTGTATCTGTCTTATATCTTTTACCAGAAATGTTAGAGTCAATAACAGCAATTTCTGTAAAACCAGTGTTTTTTATTCTAAACAAATGTGCTTTCTCTAAATCTAAAGTGATCAGCAACAAAGAAGAATCATCTGTCTGTCTTTTTAACAAATCTAGATCATGTTTAAACAAATTTTTTTTCTTAAGAATATATGGTTTGTTTAGCTCTATCTCTATTGTATGATAATCACCAAGAGGAGCAAACTCTTTTGGTTTTGAGTCAATAATCTTACCTGTATATCTTAAGGTATCATGCTGATCACTGTAATCATATTTTTCAACATCTATAGAAACGTATACAGGTTTTCTTATAGAAGAAGATGTTTGTTCATCCTTTTGCCGTCTATAGGACGAACCAGAAACAACATCTCCTACAGAAGAGATTGTTTTGATTGTCCAAAGGTCTTCTAATCTTTCTGCAACAAACTTTATTGTTTTTTCTTTTTTATTAATATTTATTATCCTCATAAACTATTCATCAATCAAAGGTTTTTCCATATACTCAGGAATTTCAAAAGAAAGCAACTTAAGAACGGTTGGTGCTATGTTAGCTAAACTTGCATTTTCTAGATGTGCTTTCTTGTGCTTATCTTTTGATATTAAGATAAACGGAACTTTGTTTAGACTATGAGACGTGCAAACTTTATCGTCTATTAACATCTCATCAACGTTTCCATGATCAGATGTAACAATAACATCTGTATTATCTAAAGATATTTTAGAAAAAATAATCTTTAAACAATAATCAACCACCTCTAAAGCCTTAACACTAGCATCTATGTTACCTGTATGGCCAACCATGTCAGGGTTCGCAAAATTAACTAAAGTAAACAAGTAGTCTTTATTAAAAGTATCTATAAGTTCTTTAGTGATTATCTTTGCGGACATTTCTGGTTTTTGATCATATGTTATTGTGCTTGGAGAAGGAACAAGGATTCTGTCTTCTTTTTTGTTAGGATATTCTTGCCCAAGATTAAAAAAATACGTGACGTGTGCAAACTTCTCTGTTTCTGCTACTCTTAACTGTTTGTGTTTTTCTTTTGAGATAATCTGTCCTAAGCCAGGCAACTGTTTTTGTGGAGGAAAAAGAACAATCGCGTCTTTTATTTTTTTATCAAACTCTGTTAAAGTAACAAACTTTAGTTTTAGCTTCTTTGTTGCAAATTTGCTAAACTTGTTATCAACAAACATTCTTGTAAACTCTCTTGCTCTGTCGCTTCTGAAATTAAAAAAAATAACTGTATCTTTTTCTTTGATTGTTGCTTCTTTTACAAACAAAGTTGGTTCCAAAAACTCATCAGTAACTCCTTTTTTATAAGATTCTTTTATAAAATCATAAACGTTCGTCTTAACAGGCGCTTTGTTGTTAACAAGCATATCGTAAACTTTTTTTTGTCTGTCCCAGTTGTTGTCTCTATCCATGCCATAATACCTTCCAGAAACAGACGCAATTTGTCCTAGATTTTGTTCTAACAACTTTTTTTCTAAAAGCTTTATATACTTTGACGAGCTTGTTGGAGAAACATCTCTTCCATCTGTAATAACATGTACATAAACGTTTTTTATTTTTGGATATCTTTTAATAACATCAAGCAAAGCAAATAAATGAGATATGTGTGAATGAACACCACCATCACTAACAAGACCTATTAGATGCAAAGAGTTTTTTGTTTTAGAAAGTTGCTTATTAAGCAAAGGATTTTCATAAAAAGACCCATCATCAATCGCTTTATTTATTCTTACAATCTCTGATAACAGCTTTCTGCCAGCACCTATCGTTGAATGACCAACTTCTGAAGAACCAAGCTGTTTTTTAGGAAGACCAACATATTCTTCTGAAGCTCCAAGAGTCAAATAAGTATTTTCTTTTTTAAGAGAATCATAAAAAGGCATTTTTGCTTTATATACTGCGTTTCCTCTATAGTTTTTATTTATTCCAAATCCGTCTAAAACTATTAACAAAAGTTTTTTATTCAACTTCATTTTTTCACACCATTTTTTTTTAACAGCTGTAAAGGATGAGACACCTTACATTCATTTACACAAAGGCCGTTAGAGATAAGAGTTTGACAGTTAGCAACAGAATATTCTTTTTCAAAGATTTTAGATATCTGATAAGATGCAATCTTTTCATCATAGTTTGTTGCATTCTTAAAAACATCTAAAACTTGTTCTTTTGTAAATCCAACGTTATACAAAAAAACAGCTAAGTGAAAATTTACGACATGAGACAATTTATGACCAAAAAGAATCTCTTCATATAGTTTCTTAAAACATGGTGGAAACTCTTCTTTGTTTTTTGTTTGATAATTTGTTTTCTTAAAAGAACTTATTGTTAATAACTTTTTAGAAATATATTTTGCGTAATCATAAAAATTCTTAGGAATCTTTGCTGTCTTAAGATCGTCAGCAGAAACAATTGTTTTTAGAATCTTTTTTTTTAAAACAAGTCCTAAAAACTCATAAAAATCTTGCTCATCAAAATATATATTTCCATCATAAAGGTTCTGATATTGTAACTTAAAATCTGATCCTGTATCAAAAGAAAGAACATCTATTAGTTTAAGAACATATTTATCGTCTTTATGTTCATGTTTTTTATTATCTAAAATATCTTCTATAATCTCCTCTAAATCATAATCTTTTTTACTGTTTTTTACAAAAAACAAAAATTGTTCCATAAAATAGTTTGCGTACGCTTGGTTTAAAGCAGTTGAGTCAACTATTGACAAAAAAAGTTTAGATGTTGGGTATAGTTTTACAAAAACATCTGCTATTGACTTATCTTCTAGCTTAAGATAAGATTTCCAATCTAACTCTTTATTTTGCTTATTTTGAGAGATTGTTTTTAAAAGAAAAGTTGTTGTTTTTTTAAGAATAGTTTCATCTATGTCAAGAAGGTCTATGTTTTGTGAGTCTAGATATTCTTTTGCTTTTTTTGAAAAAGGGTATTTTATTATATAGTTATACTGCATAAATACATATTAGAGAAAAACAAATATAAAAACATGTGTTTTTTATATAATTATAAAATAAATAAGAAAAAAACAACAGATGTTATTATTTTCAAAATTATTCAAAAAGATTCATATTTAAATAAATTTCTTATAGTATATTATATTAGTAGTAGTAAAATATTTCTTTTGTTTTTATAAACATAAGAAAAATAAGGAGGAAAAAAATGAATAAAATAAAAATCGTTTTGCCAGATAATAGTTCTAAAGAAGTAGAAGCTGGTAAAAAAGCAAGCGAGATAATAAAAGAAGAAATTAGTGAAAACTTGTTAAGAGCAGCAATTGCTGTAGAGATAGATAACAAGGTTGTTGATCTTAACACTCCTCTTACTACTACAACAAAATTAAAGGTTTTAACATTTAATGACAAGAAAGGAAAAGAGATTTACTGGCATAGTTCATCACACGTTCTTGCACTTGCGGTAAAAAGGTTATTTCCAAATGTTATGTTTGGAATAGGTCCTGCTATCGACGAAGGGTTTTATTATGATTTTGATGTGAATAGAAACTTTACGGAAGAAGATCTAGCAAATATAGAAAAAGAAATGAAAAAGATAACTATATCAAAAATACCTTTTGAAAGACTAGAAGTAGATTATGAAAAAGCTATTGATATTTTTAAAGACCAACCATACAAGCTAGAGCTATTAAAAGAACTAAAAGACAAAGGAGAACTTATTTCTTTATATAAGCTAGATGGTTGGCATGATCTTTGTCGCGGGCCACATATAGAACACACAGGTAAGATAAAAGCACTAAAGTTACTTAAAAGTTCGGGTGCTTACTGGAAAGGAGATTCTGGTAACAAACAACTTCAAAGAATATATGGCGTAAGTTTTTCTGATAAAAAAGAGTTAAAAGAATATATTATTTTTCAAGAAGAAGCTAAAAAAAGAGATCATAGACTGATTGGTAAACAACTAGATTTGTTTAGTTTTCATGAAGAAGCGCCAGGCATGCCTTTTTTTCATAATAACGGTACGATTATCTATGATACTTTAGTTGATTTTGTTAAAAACATAATGACAAGAGAAGGTTATGAAATAAACAAAACACCAATAATATTACATGAAAAACTATGGCATCAGTCAGGTCATTGGGACCATTATAAGGATAACATGTATTTTACAAAGATTGATGATCAAATAAATGCGATAAAGCCTATGAATTGTCCAGGAAATCTTTTAATCTATAAATCTCATCAATACTCATACAAAGACTTACCTATAAGAGCAGGAGAGTTTGGGATCGTTCATAGACATGAGTTATCTGGTGTTTTGTCAGGGTTGTTTAGAGTAAGGTTTATGACTCAAGACGATGCGCACATATTTTGCACTCAAGAACAAGTAGAAAATGAGATATCAAAGCTTATTGATTTTATTGATGAAGTATATTCTACATTTGGTTTTAAATATCATATGGAGCTGTCCACAAAACCAGAAAAAGCAATGGGGGATCCAAAACTTTGGGAGCTTGCGGAAGAAAAGTTAAAAAACGTTCTTGAAAAAACTAAGAAGAAATATAAGATTAACGAAGGTGACGGTGCGTTTTATGGGCCTAAGATAGATTTCCATCTTATAGACTCTATAGGTAGAAGCTGGCAATGCGGGACGATTCAGCTTGATTTTCAGATGCCTGAAAAGTTTGATCTAACTTATGAAGGAGCAAACAATGAGAAAAGAAGACCTGTTATGCTTCATAGAGCGATTTTAGGAAGTGTTGAAAGATTTATGGGTATTTTGGTTGAACATTTTGCTGGTAAATTTCCTTTATGGATCTCTCCTATACAAGTTACTCTTTTACCTATTGCTGATAGGCATATAGATTATGCAAACGCTATTGCTTCTGTATTAAGAAAAAAAAACATTCGTACAACCATTGATGATAAACAACAAACGATGAACAAAAAAATAAGAAACGCAGAATTATCAAAAATAAACTATATCTTGGTTGTTGGAGATAAAGAACAAGAAAATAAAACTATTAATGTAAGAACAAGAGACAACAAGATATTAGGTGAAAAAAACATAGATGAGTTTATAAAAGATATTTTAAAAGAAATTGAAGAAAAAAGATAAATAAGTTAGATTTGTTTGTAAATAGACATTTATAATAAATCTAACGATTTGCTTTTTTTTTTAAAAAAGCAAAATATTTTTTTTCTGCAGGAGATAATTTCCTGCCATTTCTTACATCTTTATCAAACCTAGCTAACGTTTCCATTTCTGCGCGAGTTAGGTGACCCATTATCTTTCTTTTTGGTTTTGTTATTTTTTTTCGTCTATTAAATAAAGGCATAGTTTATCATTTTTTATATATATTACACTTAGACTATATAATATTAATAACATAAACAAATATAAATGTTTTGTTTAGATAAAAAAATAAAAAGTTTTTAAATACATATTTTAAATGCACAAATTAGTTTTTTTGTGCACAAAGCTTCTGGCGGGAATTTTTCTTACTTCCAAACTATTGGGTGCGAGCTGACCGAAACCAGCTCTACTTAAAGTCAAAAGCGCTCTTTTTAAATAAAAAAATCTACACCATTTGCAATAATTTTGTTTTTAAATTTTAAAGAATTAAATAATTCTTTTTGTTTGTCTTTAATTTCTATATTATATTTTGCTTCAATAACTGTATCTTTGTATTTAAAATCAATCTCAATTCCATCTTTTTTAATAAATCTAGGATTTTCTTTTTTAATTTTTAAAAAAACTAAATTTTCATAAATTGAACCTTTATCTCTAAAACCAGTAACTACATTTTTAATTCCAATATCAGCACAATATACTTTCTTATTATCAACTATTCTTTCATTTAAACTCTTAGCATCCTTTTCTATTATATAAAATAAATATGATTCTTTAAAATAAGTAATATAACTTTTAACACTATCTTTTCCTATATCTAATATTTTAGCAAATTTATTATAAGACATTGGTTTTCCTACTCTTTCACATAGCAATCTAAATAAATCTTCTACTGCCTGATTATCTCTTAAATTATATTTTGCTATTATATCTTTATATATGATATTTCTTGTTAAATTTATAATATATTCTGGATCTTTTGTTAGAACATATTCAGGCATTCCACCATATTCCATATATTCTTCAAAATATTTTTCTAAAAGATATTTTTCTGATTTTTTAGGATTATAATTTTTAAATAATATAAATTCTTGAAAATCTAGTGGTTCTACTTCTAAGCTTCTACTTCTTCCCGTAAGTAAAGCTTTTTTATCTATTAATTTATTTGCTGATGAAGATGTTGCAAAAACTTTTGTATTACCTAAATCATATAAATTTTTTAGTTCTTCTTTAAATGAATCTTTATATGTTACTTCATCAAAAAACAAATAGATTTTTTCATTTATTTTTAAATTATTTATTTTTCTAAATTCTCTCACTAAATCAAAAATAGACTTTTCTTTAAAAGAAAAAGCATCTAATGATAAATAACATATTTTTTTAGGATTTATATTATATTCATTAATTAAAGAATATATAAATTGTTTAATTAAAGTAGATTTTCCTACTCTTCTAAGACCTGTTAATAATATTATATCTTTATTTTTTAAATTATTTTTTAGAAAAGAGAGATATTTATCCCTTTTAATTCCTATTAAATTATATTTTTCTTCCCACCAAGGATTAAACTCATAAAATAATTCTTCCATATTATATATAAGATACAATTAGTTTAAAAAGGTTGCGATTAATAATAGACACTATTCTACAAATGCTTCTTTTAATAAACGCAAGCTTCTGGTAGGAATTGAACCTTAAGATAAAAACGCTCTTTTTAAAAAACACGTTAAATTTATAACTAATTTATATTACATTCCACCGTCAATCTTAAGAACAGTGCCAGTAATATAGCTAGCATCATCTGAAACTAAAAATAAAATTGATTTTGCAATCTCCTCTGGTTTTGCAAATCTCTTTAAAGGAATATTATTTTTTTCATTTTCAATAAAATCAATAGGCAAATCTTTATTCATATCAGTATCTACCCATCCTGGAGCAACAGAATTAACTTGAATATTTGGAGCTAATTCTTTTGATAAATTTTTAGTTAAAACAATAATACCTGCTTTTGAAGCATCATAATCCATAGAATCAGGACTAAAAAAACTTAATCCATTTGTTGAGGATACATTAACTATTTTTCCATAATTATTTTTTAACATATGTATAGAAACATATTTACTACAAAGAAAAGTTCCAAGTAAATTTACATCTAAAGTTCTTCTCCATTGTTCAACAGATTTTTTAAAAAAAGAAACATCAAAAACAACACCAGCATTATTTACAAGAATATCTATTTTTCCAAATTTTGTAATTATTTTTTTAACCATTTCTTTAACTTGGTCTTCTTGAGAAACATCGCACTTAATTACAATAGCTTCAGAACCAATTTTGTTTATTTCTTCTACAACAGAAATAGCTTCTTTTTCAGAAGATAAATAGTTTACAACAACTTTTGCTCCTTCTTTTGCAAAAAGTAAAGCAGTTGCTTTACCAACACCTTTACTTGAACCCGTTATTAATGCAATTTTATTTTTTAATATCATATATAAAAACCTTATAAATATATAATGTGATTGAAGATTTATATTTCTTTTGGTTAAAACTTCCTTTAAACATTGCGTGTTAACTGAGCGTAACCAGTTAAGCTTCTGGTAGGAATTGAACCTTAAGATAAAAGCGCTCTTTATTTTTTATTCTAACAACCATTTCCATAAAGGTATATACTTTATTATTTTACCTTCAACTATTTCTTCTTTCTCTAAATCTTTTGTAATTATTATTCCTGTCTTAAGTTTAAACTCTTTTAACCCTGAAAGCAACCCTCTTATTTCTCTTTCTTTTGTTTTTAAATTACTTAAGTCATATACCACTTGTATTAAAGAAGTTACTTTGTTTTTATCAACAGTTATAAAGTCAACCTCATAATTTAACTGACTTTTCCAAAAATAAATATTTTTATCTCTTCTCTTCAATTCTATAAATACTAAATTTTCATATAATCGACCTATATTTTCAGAAAAACCAAAAGCTATTTTATTTATAAGTCCAGTATCTATTGCATATATCTTTTTTGCATAACTTTCTTGTTTTTTTAAAGAATAATCATATTTTGATAATTCAAATAATAGATAAGTATTTGTTAAATAAGAAACATAGTTTTTAGCTGTATGAGTACTACCTAAATTAAAATTATTTTTTAAAGAAGTATATGAAAATTCTCTTGAAAAATTAGATATTAAAAACAAACTCATCTTTTTAAATTCAACATCTTCTTTTATGTTATATCTTGTTAAAATATCATTATTTATTACATCTTGATAAATATTATCCAAAACATCTATATTTTTATAAACAATAACTTCTGGAAAGCCACCTTGTTTTATATAAGTATTAAAATATTTTATAGCTTCTGATTTTCCGGTAGTAGATATATAATTTTTATTATAATTATTATATCCAAGATATTCTTTAAATGAAAAAGGAAATAACATTATATCAAAATGTCTACCAGTTAAATAAGTAGATATTTCTTTACTTAATAACTCTGCATTAGACCCTGTAATAAAAAATCTTTTCCCTTCTGAATATAATCTATTTACAAACTTATTCCAATCATATTTTTTTCCTTGTAATTCATCAAAATAGAAAATTTCTTTTTCTCCAAAAAGTTCTAAAAATATTTCATATAATAATTGAAAATCATTTGTTTTAAAATCAATCAATCTTTCATCTGAAAAATCCAAATAATAAAAATTAGAATTATAATACTTTTTCATCCATTGTAATAGAAATGTTGATTTACCACTTCTTCGGTGTCCAGTTATAACTACATTTATTTTGTGTTTAACTAAATCAGACATATTAGAAAGTTTCTCTCTTAAGTAGCCTTGTTTTAATTTAGATAATCTTTCTTTTTGATCTAAAACTATTTGTTCTAAATATTGTTTTTCCATATTATATATATGAAAGAATAAGTTTTTAAATGTGTCTTTTAAATGCACAAATTATTTATTTTTGTGCACAAGCTTCTGGCGGAAATTGAACCTAAAGTGAAAAGCGCTCAGGTTATTTAAAATATTTTTTCCAATCTAAAGGGAACAATTCTTTTAGTTTTTTAGATTTATTTAATCCAACAATAACTTCTGTATTATTGTAATTATATTTGCTAATTTGTGACATTAATTCTCTACATCTCCCACAAGGAGGTATAACTTTATCAATAGCAGAATAAGCTACAATTTTTTTGATTTCAAACTCATTATTAGTAATCATTGTTGCAATTGCACTATGTTCAGCACAAAAACCAATACCACAAGATAGATCAATATTAACACCAGTATAAATATTACCTTTTTTTGTTAATAAAGCACAACCTGTATATCCAGTTTGAATATCTAAAGATGAATTAATCTTTTTAGGATTTAAAATATTTTTTGCTTTTTCAATTAATTCTTTATTTGTAATCATTTTAATCATCTAATAGAAAATTAGATATATCTTTTATATATATAGATTTATCACAAATCTTAGTCAAATGATAGGACTTAGTTTTTGGAAAAATAACATTATGCACTTTTTTTGCTAAAGATTGAATTTCTAATACTGCCGGTACAAAATCAGCATCATTTGATACTAGTATAGCCAAATCAAATTTATCATTATAAGCACAACTGACCATGTCAACAGCTAAATTTACATCCACACCTTTTTCCACCATTGTGCCATCTCTTGGTTCTAATCTGCCTAATGTAAGTTTTAATCTTTTTACATTTTGTAATTTTGCAAAATATTTTTGCTGTTTTTTATATTTTTCTGGAAATTTAGTTTGATTTAACGGTGCTGAATAATAATAAATATTAACTAAATTATTATCTTCAACTAAAAAATTAACAAATTTTTCAATATCAACCTTTGTTAAATTAAATGATTTTTTTAAAGAATTATAATAATTAGAACCATCTATAAAAATCATTACTTTTTTCATAAAAACAATATTAAGTATTAAAATCAATA
>NPIE01003902.1_pt1 | contig 70055 bp, 46 predicted proteins | sample 8637661 | NCBI WGS metagenome assembly NPIE01 (sample SAMN07420842, study PRJNA396082) | bioreactor metagenome | isolation source: sample BA12 brine-fed electro-methanogenic bioreactor BA | place: Japan: Kochi | collected 2016-12-09 | reverse complement strand
CACTTTTTCAACAGGCTGCTAGCCTTTTTTCCCGCCGCGAGAAGACTTGTCGAGGCGAATTGAGCGGCGCATCCTATCCAAGCAGTCGCCTGTACACCTGAATTTGGCCGTAGTATGTCGCCATGTATTTTTTTCGCTTGAATTCCCCGTTTTTGCCGCGTGGTGGCCCCTTCCATCAGGCGGGCCTGGGTCGTCATTTAAATCTGCGTTAGAAGGGCGTTAGACGGCCTTTTTGTGTTGACTTCATTTCGCGAAGCATCTATACTGAGAAAACATGTTCGTGGAGACGGCCAAGGAGGACGGGGTCAGTCTCGATGGACATGAAGGGTCGTTGAAAGAAGGGCTCCTGGAGCGGGAGAAAAAAGTGGGAGTTGGGAGAAAACTGGCAGGGTGGTGATATTTCCCCGCACATTTTGTGTAGTCGCGTTGTCGGCTGTTTTCGCGTCCGCTTTGCGCGGTGCGCCGACGGTCGACGCGGCCCCGTCTCAGAGCCTGGCGCTCACAGAGGTGGCGTGGACGCCGGAGACGTCTGTAACCGTGCTCGTGCAGGTCGAGTATGGGGCGCACGCGGAGCAGGTCGTGCGGGTGGCCCGTGCGCTGCAGGCGCCGACCGATCCTTCTTCCGCCTCGGCCTTTCCCGTGTCAATGCAGTCACTGCCCCCATTGCCTTCGCCGGTGTGGCTGGTTCTGGCGGGCTTTCTTCCGTTTACGTGGATACGAGACCGCAAGCGATGGGTCGCGATGGTGACGGGCGTCCTGTGGCTCGGGCAGGTGGGCCTGGCCGGGCTTCCAAAGCTGGCGGGCCATGGGGTGCGACCGGCGCACCAAACTCAGCCAACCACGGTGTCCGGCGCTTCAGTGAACGCCCCGATCCTTGGGGCCCGCGGGCTCGACCGCGAATACGCGGCCTTGCTGTATCGACTTGCCGGGGCGCTGCCGGTCTTGGGCGTTGAGCGCAGCTCCGGCGGTGTCAAGGGCACGGATCGCCCGTGTGTGTCGTGGCACGCACCGAGTGGGGATGCCGTGCTGGCCAGTTGGCCGGGTGTGGACGGCGTGGCGTGGTTCGTTTCTGCCGTGAGGCAGTTTGACATATTCTCTCCGGGCTTCTGTTTCATCAGTCTGGCCCGCGGTCCTCCCGCGGGTCCCCTGGAGTGGGGGACCTTTCCCGTGTGTGGGAGGGCCTCAGCGCGCATGGCCTTTTGGCATGCGGAAAGGGTTTGAAGAGCATAACGGAATCAACTGATGAAAACGCAACTGCTGACAAATAGCAGGGGAGATTCAAATATGAGACGGATATTAACACTATTGGTTGTATGCGGACTGTTGAGCAGTGTCGCGTACGCCGTTCCGACGATTAAGTACATCAGCAAGGGGCCCGGGAACTGGGGCGGCGGTGGGCCGTTCACGTTCGAATTGGTGACCGATCCGATCGGTAACTATGGCGTCGGCGACCAGTTCATCACGTTCTGTGTCGAGGCCAATGAAAGCCTCGAGGACAAGCCGTTCTTCTACGCCATCCTGAATACGGAGGCGGTTCTTGGTGGCGTGGGTGGCGGAAGCCCCGATCCGCTTGATGCGCGGACCGCTTACATCTACAACAAGTGGCTCGACAACGGCGTGTACGACGACGAAGACCTCAACAATGATGTGCAGCGGGCGATCTGGTACATCGAAAATGAGTGGTCGAATTGGGGCACCCCGGACAACTGGCTGGATGACGGCGGCTCGTTGGTTCTCGAGGCCCAGGACGCCGTGGCTACGGGAGCCTGGACTGGGCTCGGCAACATCCGTGTTCTGAACCTGTACACGATTAACGAGGATGGGAGTCTTGGCGATCTCCGTCAGGATGTATTGATCCGTATCCCGGCGCCGGGCGCCCTCGTTCTGGGTGGTCTGGGTATCGGCCTGGTCGGCTGGCTGCGGCGTCGTCAGAGTCTGTAAACCTGGAAACCAGAAAGGTGTGTGATTAGATGAAGCGTAGATACCTCCATATGTCAGAGGGGGTGGAGGTCGGCAAGATGGGCAAGCTAGTTTTTGTCAGCCTCGCCCTGTGCTTTCTGGTCGCAGGTGCTGCGTTCGCCGCTCCGACACGCGTCCAGTTCAACGGACGTGGGTACGGTGGTGGTACCGCCGGCGGTGAGTTTCTCGTAAGCGTGGTCGATGAACCCGGTTACGATCCGTTGCCCGGCCATGCGGTGGGGGTTCCGTTTGGGAGCTTCTGCCTGGAGGCCAACGAGTATGTGACGCTCACCGGCACGTATGATGCCATTCTGAACGATCGCGCGATCGGTGGCGGCATGGATCCGGTTGGAGACCCGCTCGACCCGCGGACGGCCTACTTGTATGACAAGTGGCTGGATCAGGGTTGGGGCGCTCCGACCAATGCCTTGGCCAACGACCTGCAGCGGGCGATCTGGTACATCGAGCAGGAGTCCGGTGGTGCGAATAATTGGCTGGTTGTCGAGGCCAACGCGGCCGTGGCGGTTGGCGGCGAATGGTACAACCGTTGGGGCGCCGACAGCATTGGCAACATCCGCGTGCTGAATCTCTACGCGGCCGGTCAGGCGGGTGACTACAACGCCCGTCGGCAAGACCAGGTGGTGCGTATTGCTCCGCCGCCGCCGACGATTCCGTCGCCCGGCGCTTTGGTGTTGGGCGGCATGGGTGTGAGCCTCGTTGGTTGGCTGCGTAGGCGCAGAACACTGTGACCTGAATCTGTGGTAGCCGATGGAATCTAAGTCCATTGTGTAAGAGCAGGCAGGGGAGCGGGATCGAGCGTGAATCGGTCCTGCTCCTTCCTGCCGTTTTTGGGGTCTTCGAAGGAGCATGCAGGTGGTGACGATGACGCGTAAGGGCTTGGCATTCGTAAGAAGGATCGTCGGATGGGTCCTTGTCGTCGCAGAGGCGATGGCCAGCGGGCGAGCCTGTCGGTCTGCCCGGTTGCGGCCTGCGGGTGAGCGGTTGCACGACCTGCTCACGTTTGTCCTCGGGGGGACATGTCCAGTATACCCTCCTGTCGGGAGTTGTTTTTCCGACCCTTGTGCGGTGCACGAGGGGATTCGTATAGCCAAACCGTGGTTCCGGATTCATGTCAACGGCGGCGGGCCGGCGGCCGGCCTCCGGCGTCGTGGATTCCCGGGATAATGCGGAAAAGCCGCCCTGCTGAGGCCGGGCGGGTGCTATCCGAAAACAGGTGGCGTTTCACAAGGCTCTGAAGGCATTCTGGCGGGGATGTTTTTCGCCATTTTGTGACCGCGCTGGTGCGGGTAGGTGGTGATTTTGCCGATAGTTAGGGCAGGATCACACCCAGGCTCTGCACGGGTGTGTTTGCGCGAAGGGCGGTGGCACGCCCGGGTGATCAGGCTCATGAGCGACGTGATGATCGGACCAAGGCATGACGCGTAGACATCGGGCAATCGTGATGCCGACGAACGCCGGCAGGCCGGCGGAGCGTCGGCGGGCCGGGCGTGCGCGACCCGGTGTTTTACTGGCCGCCGTGGGCTTGCTGGTGGCGTCCGGCGCGGTGTACCGGATGGCGGTGGAATACCTCGGTGCGGTCACGGCCGAGCCGATTCGATTGCCCCTGCCGTTGGAACGGATTCCCGCGCAGATCGGCCTTTGGCAAGGCCAGGATGTGCCGATCCCCGTCAACGTGCAGAAGGTGGCGGGCAACGATGACTTCATGAGCCGTCTGTACACGAACGAGCGCACGGGACAATGGGCGAGCGTTTACGTGGCGTATACCGCACGGCCACGGGAGATGCTGGGGCATCGGCCCCGCGTGTGCTACCCGGCCAGCGGGTGGGTTCACGATCACACGGCGCCGGCGACGGTAGAGGCCATCTCGGGCCGGCGGGTCCCGTGCCTGGTGCATCGGTTTCGTTGGCCGGGTGAAGAGGCCACGGAACGCGTCATCCTGAACTTCTACATCGTCAACGGGCAGCTCACGGATGACCACCGGGTGTTCAGCGGCGTCGGCTGGCGCACGCCGAACCTGGCGGGCGACGCCGCCCGCTACGTCGCGCAGGTGCAGATAGGCTCGACCGCCGAGAGCGCCGTGCGCGCGGCGGCGGTTGACCTGACGGACGTAATCCTGGAGTTCTTGCCGGACGAGTCTAGTTTTGTCCACGCGGCGGGCACCCGTGTTGGCGCGGATCCGGCGGACCGGCCGTAAGCAGAACAAGAGTGCGAAGACCCCGCAGACGTTGCGCCGCCCCGCGCAACCGACGGGGACGGAGTGCGGACGCAGCGGGGCAAGCAGGTCCTCACCGAGATCGCGAAATCGTCCGCCCAAGTGAATCGAGGCATGAACCCTTTACATCCTGCAACCGAGCTCGAGACCAACGCCGATAACAGGCTCTTCGATGTAGAGCACCTGAAGGACGGGCTCAAGGAGCGTTCCATCCGCGGTGGGGCGATCACGCTCACCGCGCAAGTCGCCCGACTGGTGGTGCGGACGGGCGCTACAGTTGTCCTGGCCCGCCTGCTTTCGCCCGAGGAATTCGGTATTGTGGGCATGGTCATGGCGATAGCGGGGTTTGCGTTCCTGTTCAAGGATTTGGGACTTTCAGCGGCGATTGTTCAGGGGAGCCACATCAATCACGCGCAGATGAGCGCCTTATTCTGGCTTAATGCCTTGGCCGGCGTAGTGATCTCGCTGATTGTAGCCGCGTCCGGTCCCATCATCGCGGCGTTTTACCGGGAGCCTCGGTTGGTGCCCGTGACGGCGGCGCTGAGCATCTGTTTTGTGTTCTCCGGCCTGTCGGTCCAGCAGCGGGCGCTTCTCCAACGGAACATGCGATTCACCGCCTTGGCCGTGGTGGATATCGTGGGGCTGGCCTCCGGTGTGGTCGTGGCCATCATCGCGGCTTTGTTGGGAGCGGGCTATTGGGCGCTGGTGGGTATGGACGTGACCATTCCGGCGGCGGGCATGGTCTGTGCATGGGTTGTCGCGCGATGGCGTCCCGGCTGGCCAAGGTGGAGGACGGGCATCCGAAGGATGTTGGCGTTCGGTAAGGACCTGAGCCTGTATCGGGTGGTGAACTACTTCGCCCGCAGCGTGGACAGGATGCTGCTGGGCCGGTATTTCGGGTCCGATGTGCTGGGGCTTTATGGGCGGGCGTATGGTCTGTTCCTTCAGCCCATTAACCAGATCGTCACGCCGTTGGTGACGGTAGGACTCCCCGGCTTGAGTCGATTGAACGACGATCCCACGCGATATCGGCGATACTACGTGCATCTGGTCGGCCTAGTGGCGTTTTTCAGTATGCCGCTGGCGGTTTTTCTGGCGGTTTTCTCGAAAGAGGTCATCGCGGTTCTGTTGGGCTCTCAATGGACCGAGGCCAGCCGCATTTTTCTGGTATTGGCCACGGTGGCCGTCATCCTGCCGGCGTGGCAAACGGTTCATCTGGTGATGCTTTCGACGGGGCAGTCAGGACGGTTACTCCGCTTCGGTTTGGCCAACAGCGTGTTGGTCGTCATGTCCTTCGCCCTTGGGTTGCCCTGGGGTGCGGTGGGTGTGGCCGCGGGCTATGCCTTGGCGGAGTATCTGATTCTGCCCGCAGGATTGTGGTACTGCCTGAAAGGCTCACCGGTCCGTCCCCGGGATTTTTTGCGGGGCGTGGCGCGGCCGGTGGCCGCCAGTCTGGCCATGGGGGCGGTTCTGGCCGGGGCGCGATACGGAATACCGGGGGATCACCCGTTCTTGTTGCTGCCGGTGTTCTTCGTATTGGGAACCTTGACGTATCTTCTGATATGGACGGGTCTGCCGGGGGGCCGGCGCGGCTTGAGAGAGATGGTTGGACACGTCAGGCTCTTGTTGCCAAGTGGCCATCCCGTGGCCCCCGCTGTGGGCCGCTAATAGCCCAGGTCTCTCAAGCTGTAAGGTCACGTATGGGTAGGTTGCGAGTCGCTGAGGTTTGATCATGCGCCACTATAGCCGGGCAAGGCGGTCGACAACGGCCTGGTTCCTCTCCTGCTTCTACGGGCTTCCCTTCCGCCGGTTGCGACCATTGCTACGAAATTGCATCTTGCGATTGGAGGGAGGCCAGATGTTCTCGGTGACCATTCGAGAAGTATTTGCACACCACCATGGCGTCGATATCGGCCTGTATACATATGGGGGATGCTTCGAGTTTGGGGCCGTAGATCCTGGTACCACGATCGGGCGGTATTGCTCGATCGCTAGCGGACTTCGTATCTGCAACCGTGATCACCCCGTAGAGCACAAGTCTATGCATCCTTTCTTTTTCAATGCCCGCTATGGGTTCGTGGCGAAGGATAGGGTTTCGTATCTTCCCCTCGAAATCGGCAACGATGTGTGGATCGGCCACAACGCGATCATCCTGCCCAAGGTGCGTCGGATCGGCGATGGCGCCGTCATCGGCGCCGCGGCGGTGGTGACCCACGACGTTCCGGCGTATGCGGTGGTGGCTGGGAACCCGGCTCGAATCATCCGTTATCGATTCCCTCCTGACATGGTGGAAGCCTTGGCGGCCGAGCGGTGGTGGGATCGGGATATCGAGGCCGTTATGGCCGACGGGCAAGGATTCGTTGACTCCGTCGGGCAGGGTTCTGCAATCGGGTCCGGACCTGCTGGTAATGACAAGATGACTACGGACCCCACCGGGGTTCTGTAGGCCGTGCCACAAGTGTGAGCCGCCCTCAGCCAAAACAAAGAAGCCCAGGAAAGGCATGATGAACATCATATTGCTTGGGGCGTCGTTTGAGACGGGCAACCTGGGCGTCGGGGCGCTGGCTGAGTCGTCGATCAAGATTCTGCGCCAGGCGTATCCGGGTGCGGCGATCACGCTGTTCGGTGACGGAGATGAGCCGCGGGAGATGAGCGTGACGGTTGGACAGGAACACCTGGCCGTCCGGTGCGTTCCCGTGCGGTTCTGTCGGGATGTTCGGTTGCCGTACCATTTTCTGTGGTTCATGTTGTGGGGTATCCTGGCCAAGTTGACGCCCGGCCGGCGGGCGAGGCGGTGGCTCCTGGGGCGGAACGCCTATTGCAGGGCATTGCGCGACGCCGACCTGGCCGCGGAGATCACCGGCGGAGACAGCTTCAGCGATCTGTACGGGATGCGGCGGTTCGTATTGGGGTTCCTGCGTCGTTGGCTGGTGCTGCTTTACGGCAAGCGTCTTATCATGCTGCCGCAGACGTATGGGCCGTTCCGGCGGCGTCTCAGCAAAGTCATGGCGCGATACGTTCTGCGACGGGCCGAGCGGATCTATTGCCGCGACCATGAAGGGGTCGAATCCGCGCGGGCCCTGGTCGGCCCGCGTTACGGGGACAAGGTGCGGTTTGCGCCGGATGTGGCGTTCGTCTTGGACCCGCGGGCACCGGATACGTTGCGGATCGTGCCGGATGATGGGCTGTTTTCCTCGGGCCGCGTGATCGTCGGTTTGAACGTCAGCGGCCTTCTCTATCACGACAAGGAGGGCGGCCGGTCGTTCGGTCTGGCCGTCGATTACCGCCGGCTCGTGCGGCGGGTGGCCGAGTTCTTTTTGCAGGATGAACAGTGCGTGCTCCTTCTGGTGCCGCACGTGTTTCCGCCGTGCGGCTTCGAGTACGAGAGTGATCCGCTGGCCTGTCAAAGCCTCTACGATGACCTGGCGCCGCGCTATGCGGGGCGGCTGTTCCTGGCGGAGGGACCCTATGATCAGGCCGAGGCCAAGCACCTGATCGGCCGATGTGATTTCTTCGTGGGCTCGCGGATGCATGCGTGTATCGCGGCCCTGTCGCAGGGCATCCCGGCGGTGGGCCTGGCCTACAGTAAGAAGTTCGCCGGTGTGTTCGCGTCGGTCGGCGTCGGCGATTTGGTCGTGGATCTGCGGCACTCGGACGTCGACGGTACGATGGACCGTCTCCGGGGGGCCTTCGCGCGACGCGGCGAGTGGGCCGAGGAACTGCGACACGTTATGCCACGTCTTCGCGAGGAGCTTTTTTACAGTCCCTGAGCCGTGACGGGCAGACAGACCCAGGAGTGGAGTTTCACGCGACGTGGATTGGGAGCAGGACGGATAGTATTGCATGAGAATGGCATGCGAACTGGCATGACGGACTTGTCGTCGTTCCAGCAGCTTCAGATCGATGGTTGGACGGTCACGTTGATTGATTCGATAGAAGGCGTCGAGTCAATCCGGCCGGTCTGGGTCAGGTTGCATTCCGCTGATCTGTATCCAGTGGTGAACGCCGACATCGACCGATACCTTTCCATCGTGCGGTCAAGGCGGGACTCGAGGGCTTATGTGCTTCTCTTCGAACCTCAGTCGTCGTGTGGCAGTGGCCCGTTTGTGGTGGCGGGGAGACTTGAAGACACGCGATTCCTGGCACGACTGGGCTACTGCACATTGTGGCGCCCTCGGCTTCATTGCCTTCATATAGTATACGGGGGTGTCCTCGGGTCCGTAGGTGAGCGAGAGGCAACGGCCTTGGTCAGGGCCCTGCTCATACTCCTCGGACAGGGTGAGATAGACGTCGTATGTTTTAACCACCTGCGATCGGATTCGGCGGTGGCCAAGTGCGCGGCACGTCAGCCGGGCACCCTTCGTCGCACACATGTGATGCAGATCGAACCGCATTGGCGACTGCGGATCCCTCGTGACCTGGATGGCTTTTTTCAACAGTGCTCCAAGAACGAGCGCAAGCATTTTCGAAGGTACCTGAAGCGCATAGAAACGGATTACCCGGGAGACGTCGCGTATGCCGTGTACAGTCGGCGTGACGAGGTGGATCAGGCCGTCAAAGATATATCCGCCATTTCCGGTTCCACCTATCAGTCAGCGCTCGGTGTTGGCGTTGTGGATGGCCCGGAGTTCCGATCGCGATTGCTGGCCAGCGCGGAGCACGGTTGGTTCCGATGCCATATCCTGTACGTGCGAGACAAGCCGGTTGCGTACCGACTCGCCCTCAAGTATGGAAGGATCTACTTCGGTGATGGCATTGGGTATGATCCCGACTGGCGGGATTACAACGTGGGGACCATTTCACTGCTGAAGACCATTGAGGAGTTGGGCGCGCAGGGAGACGTGGATTACTACGACTTCGGCTTTGGGGATGCGGACTGGAAGCGGATGTCAGGGGCTGAGCAGTGGAGTGAAATCGCCTCATTGTGCATCTTCGCGACGCGGCCAATCCCGTGTTGTATAAATATGCTGTACACCGCAACCACGTGGCTTTCTGGCGCAGCGGAGTGGCTGGCGAAGAACACTATCGGTGTGAACCGGGTCAAACGAAAATGGCGGGACCGCCTCTCACGGCCTACGGGCCCAACCTCGGAGAATAGCGGGGTGGCACGTTCGACGCCGGTGGACGCGTCGCCCCACGCGCGGAGCGCCGTGGACGACCATGGTGGAGGGGCGCCGGCAAACCGGTCCAGCAGTCAGTCAGAGAGTCGTTCGCACAAGTGATCCAACCGGCTGCAATGGGGAGGCCAGCGTGGACGATGCGGCCCGTTGGTAGGTACAAAGCGCCACAGGTGCGGGAAGCGTAACGGGGGTCCAGCATGACAGATGGCATGGTTGTAGACCAGGTAATGGGCCACAGGGTGTTGCGGGTGGAGGTTGTGGGTTCGGCGCGGATGCCCGCTTTGAAAGACGCGTGGGAGGGGCTTTTGACTCGTGTTCCCACGGCGTGGGCGTTTCAGTCGTATGCGTGGGCGGCCTCCTTTCTCACCGCCGAGGCTCAGAAGGCCGAGGTCCAGGTCATTTCAGTATGGGATGACTCCCGACTGGTGGGGGTGCTGCCGCTGGTGGTTCGCCGGGTGCTGGGGGTGAAGGTGGCCCGACCGATCGGCGATTCAATGCCCTCGTACCTGGGGATTCTGGTGGATCCGGGCTGTCCTGAGGCGGTCCGCCGGGTCGCTGACTTCATCGTGAAAAACCGCGTTTTCGACGTGTTCCTGACCAACAATTGCTCCACTGAGGATGTGGGAACGCGGGATCTCCTGGGCAGGCTTCGCACGGCCGGTTGGGTCCTGGCCCTGTCGCATCGTAACGTATGCCCGTTTACCCAGTTGGGGTGCGGTTTCGAGGAGTATCTGGAGCAAAGACACTCGGCCAAGTCGCGCCAAACGCTGCGTCGCAAAGAACGCAAGTTACTTGGGGGTGATCGCGTCTCCATCACGTCGTTTGTGGGCCCTGAAATTGGCGAGAAGGTCGTGCAGCGCATGGCAGAAATCCAGCACGCCAGTTGGATGGAGCGCCGAGGGGCCGCGGTCTTGGACCAGTCGTTTTACCGGCGTCTGATCGGCGAAGTGGCCGCCGCCGGTCTGGTTCGGGTGTGGATACTCACCATGGATGAGGAGGACGTTGCCTTTGTCTGCTGTTTGACGACAGGCCGGCAGTGGTATTTGAAGTGGCTGGCGTTTAAGCTGGTCCATGAGAAGCTGTCTCCCGGTCTGGTCCTGCTCATGCATACGATCCGGTGCGCTTGCGAAGGGGGAATCGATCGGTACGACTTCGGTCATGGCGATGCCGAGTACAAACATTTCTGGGGTACGGGGAGCCACGATGTGGACCGCTGCGCATTGGGGCGGGGCTTTGCAGGCAGAGTGGCTGTTATTACTATCCGCGTTGTCTGGCGTTTTCACCAAGTTGATTGGTTGCGTACGGCCTATCGACGACTGCGAGCCTTCCTGCGCCGCAAGTCATTGTCGAGATCAACGCGGATACGGTAACTCATGGATCAGATTACACTGCTGATTGCTGCCTTGGGGTCTGTGCTGGCGGCTCTTTTGCCGCCGGCGTTGGCCCTGGCCGCCTATGTGGGAATTCTCGTCTGGTATCCGTCTTACCTGAGCGTCCAGATCGGTACGGTTGACCTGTCGGTGGGCCGCATCGTCATCGGCGTGCTCCTGCTCCGCTGTCTGGCCTCACCCCGGATCCGGGCCGGTTTCAGGAGGAATGCGCTGGACGTATGGGTGCTGGGCAGTCTGGTGCTCGCGACGGTGGTGTACTGCCTGGCCAATCCCACTTCGGACTCCCTGGTGAATCGTGGCGGCTACTTTGTTGATACGGCCTTCGTGTACACGTGTTTTCGGCTGATCATCCGTGATCGGCGGGGGCTCGTGTCGTTTGTCAAGCTTGCCGCGGTCCTTCTTGCCCCGCTGGCGCTGTTGGGCGCCGTCGAGGCCGCCTCCGGCGAGTATTTCTTTGTCGGCCTGGCCAAGTACTGCCGTTGGGCCAGGGCCAATTCACTAATCATGAATCCCGAGCGGATGGAAGGGCGGTGGGGCTTCACGCGGGCGTTCGGGCCGTTCGGCCATCCCATTATGTTCGGTTCGACCTTCGCCTTGTTCTTGCCACTGGTGTGGATGCTGCGCCGGGAGAAGGGCATCTGGGCCTTCGGGGCGTGGCCGCTTTCGGCCCTGGTGATCCTTGGCGCCTTGACCAGCATGTCCAGCGGCCCGTGGGTCATGGTGTTGGCCGTGCTGTTCTTCATGTTGTTGGCGTCTCGGCCGAACTGGCTCAAGCCGCTGTTCTGGGGGACCCTGGCCTTGGTGGTGTTGGTATCCATCATCAGCAATCGCTCCTTTTATCACGTTCTGTTCAGCTATGCGAACCCGCTGGGTGGCGCGGGATGGCATCGTGCGCGGCTGATTGACGCGGCCATCGACAGCTTTGGGCAGTGGTGGCTGGCGGGTTTTGGCGGGCGAGACCCCGGCTGGGGGCGATACGTGGGGATGGCGATCACGGACATTACAAATCACTACCTGTTGGTGGCGGTTCAATCCGGACTGGTCGGTCTGCTGGCGTTCTGCGGCATGCTCATTGTCGCGGTCCGCGATCTACTAAGGATGGTGAAGGCCGCCCGCGATCCCTGGGTGGTCGCGGTGGCGTGGGCCTTGTTCAGCGCCCTGGCCGGGCTGATGGTGGTCTTCATGAGTGTCAGCCTGTTCGGACAGCCGGTCTCGCTGTTCTATGGATTCCTGGGGATCACCGCCTCACTGATTCAATGGCAGCGAACGCTCGCTCCGGTCACGGTGCGAGCCGTGCGGCGGGCCGCCCACGAGAGGAAACCCAAGGGCGTGATCCTCAGTTGGCAGCATGGACGAGAGTACCAACGTGCCAGACATGTATAATGGAGCCGCTGTGCAGGACGTCATTGCGACGGGGGACCGTGCTCGGCGATCCACGCGTCGCGGTGGACAAGCGAGGAGTATCGCGGCCGTGGTCGACAACAGGGTTTGTTGCGGTTGCGGGGCCTGCGTGGCGGCCTGTCCGGCGGGGTGCATCGAGATGCAGTATGGCCGGCGGTTTAACTGGCCCCGGGTCGATGAGAGCCGGTGTACGAAATGCGGACGCTGCGTTCAAGTCTGTCCGAGCACGTTTCTTCTGGATGGAACGGCCCCCGACTTCGACGATGACCTGCGGCGGGCGGACTACCCCTGTCACCTGGTGCATTCACCGGACGATGCCGTTCGGCTGGACGCCGCATCGGGCGGGGGGATCACGGGCCTGATCCTGCACCTGATGGAGACCGGGCAGGCCGATGGAGCCGTGGTGGCGAGGTGCACGGGGGCGAATCCTCTGGCCGCCGAGGCGTTCCTGGCGACCGATCGCACGGGGCTCTTGGAGGCCCGCGGTTCCAAGTACACCCCCGTGTCGAGTGGTACGGTTTTGCGGGAGGTGCTGGATCGTCCGGGCCGGTACGTGTTTGTGGGCACGCCCTGCATGGTGGAGGGGCTCAGCCGTCTCGAAGGGCTGCGGCCCGTTCTGGCTGAGCGGATCATCCTCAAGATCAGCATGGTGTGTTCCGGCATGAGCTCCCGCGAGAGTACGCGCAGATACATCGCCGACGCCGGCGTCGATCCACAGGCGGCGCGGCGCATCTGCTATCGCGGGGACGGTTGGCCAGGCCGGTTTCGTGTTTACGGCGATGATGAGCGGCTCTTGCTGGATCGGCCGTACCTGGAGGACGCGGTGGTTCACGTTGTGTCGCGGGACCATTACCTGCGGTGTTGGAATTGCGTGGATCACTGGGGACGGTTGGCGGACGTGGTGGCCTGCGATCCCTGGACCCGGGACGTGGTCGAGCACGAGCGCAAGGGCTGGTCCGCTCTCATGAGCCGCACCGAGCGAGGACACGAGGCGGTGACCTCGGCGATAGAGCATGGCGCCCTGGTGACCCGGCCCATCACGATGGAGGACATGCTGGGCTATAACCGCCCCTTGGTGTTGGGGCCCGATCATCCGCGACACGCCTGGATGGCCGCCTACCAATTGATCTTCCGGCGGCGGTGGAAGTATCTGTGGCCGGTCATGCGGAATGTGCTTGGCGGGCGGCCGGCGGGGCTGCGGACGACGCTCAAGGCCCGGCTCCAGACGGTCTATTACTATTGATAACGCGGCCGGATCCGGCCGATGAAACGAAGCGTTTGCGATAAGGGAGTTCGATCATGAAGGTGCTGGGCGTACGGACGTTGGCCATCGAGGCCGTTCACGTCATTCGCTTCGCGCGGTTCCGTGATCATCGGGGGTACTTCACGGAGCACTATCGCAAGAGCGATTTCGATGAGCATCCCGAGCTGCGCTGTCTGCGGGATACGCCCTTCGTTCAGGCCAACGAGAGCTTCTCCCGCGCCGGCACGATCCGCGGGCTGCATTTCCAATGGAACCCGTACATGGGCAAGTTGGTCCGTACGGTGCAGGGACGCATGATCGACCTGGTGCTCGATATCCGCAAGGGCTCGCCCACGTTCGGCAAGATCCTCGCCCACGACATGCCCGCCCGACCGGAGGACGACGCGGTCGAGTGGATCTGGGTGCCGCCGGGCTTCGCGCACGGGAACTTCTTCACCGAGGACACGACGATCGAATACTTCTGCTCGGGTCAGTACAGCCCCGGTTGCGAGGCGGGCATCTCGCCGCTGGCCGAGGATATAGACTGGAGCCTGTGCGATCCGGCGCTGCGGCGGTTGTTCGACGAAGTCACATCCGGCGAGATCCAAATGAGTGACAAGGACCGCAAGGCCAGCTCATTGTCCGATTGGATGGCCGACCCGCGCTCAGACCACTTCGTTTACGGACAGATCCAAGGTGGATGACCGGTGGTTTCGCGCGGCGATTATCTGTTGCTTCCGTGCCGGGCGATGACGTAGAACGCGGCGGTCACTATGTGTCCGCCGGAGCGCTGCGGCGTGGCCTAGGCTAACGCGTATATGACACAGGGAGTCGCACCGGTATGGCAAGTTCGGTGGATGTTTCGATCATTGTGGTCGCATGGAACGGTAAGGACCTGGTCCGTGACTGTCTGGCCAGCGTTTACGACCAAACGCGGGACGTGGCCTTCGAGGTGATCTGTGTGGACAACGGTTCGGAGGATGGGCTGGTTGATATGCTGCGCGAGGAGTTCCCGCAGGTGCAGATCATCCGAAATGCATGCAACCGGGGATTCGTTGAGGCGAATAACCAGGCCATCGAAGTCGCCCAAGGCCGGTACGTCCTGTTGCTCAACTCCGACACGGTGCTCCTGGATAACGTCGTGGCGGGACTGGTGGCCTTCGCCGATGAGTATACGGACGCGGCCGTGGTGGGGCCCCGCGTCCTGAACCCGGACCGGACGCTTCAGCGAAATTGCTTCATGTTCCCGTCCGTGTTGAACATGTTTCTCTTGGCGGCCTATTTGAACAAGGTGTTCCCGCGGAGCCGGTTTTTCGGGCGTGAGCGCCTGACGTGGTGGGATTTCGACGAACCACGGCAGGTCGAAACCGTCTGCGGCTGCTGTTCATTGGTGCGTCGAACGGCCATCGATGAGGTGGGCCTGATGGACCGGCGGTTCTTCTTTTACGGGGATGATCCGGACTGGTGTTTTCGGTTCCGCAAGTCTGGCTGGCAAGTGTGGTTTGCCCCCGTCGGTCAGATCATTCATCTCGGCGGTCAAAGCAGCGGACAGATGGCCCGCAAGTTCCGCTGGCAGTTGGCCGGCAGTACCCTTCTGTTCATGAAATTGCATCGCGGCCCAGGGGCGTTTTGGGCCGCGCGTCTGCTCCACGCGTTGTTCTTCTGGCTGCGATTGCCGTACTGGATCGGCGCCGGCCTGATCGGTCGGCCCCGAGCCTGGCAGCAGGTGGGGACCTATGCGGCGGGGGGCTGGTTCTGCCTGGCCGCGTGGAAACGGCTGCTGATGAAAAGGAATGTCGTGGAAGAGAAGGCTTCTGAACCGGTCGTGGCGCGGTGACGGTGATGGACGTTTGCAGCGGTGGTGTTCTTTGTTTCGGCGGTGAGGATTGGTGGTACCACAACCGTGGCCACGTGGACATGCAGCTCATGCACCAGTTTACCCGGCAAGGGACGGTGCTGTACGTGAACTCCATCGTGATGCAGAAGCCCACCTTCAAACGCGGCACCGGCGGCGGCAAATCGTTGCCGCAGAAGGTCGCCCGCAAGCTCCGCAGCATCTCGCGGGGGCTGCGGCGGACCGACCGTGGCTTCTGGGTCTACAGTCCGCTGAGCCTGCCCGTGCATCACGTCGCGCGGCTGCGGCCACTCAACCTGAAGCTGCTTCAGGGGCAACTCTCGCGGGTCATGCGGCGATTGGGTCTGCGGCGGCCGTTGATCTGGGTGGCCTGTCCGGCGGCGTGCGACGTCGCCCTGGAGATGGATCGGGCGGCGCTGGTCTACCAGCGAACCGACCGTTATGAGGAATACCCGAACGTGGATGCGGCGGCGATCAGCGCGTATGACCGGCGGCTGAAGGAGAATGCCGATCTGACGGTGTATGTTAATGAGACGCTCTTCGAGGCCGAGCGCACGCAGTGTCAACGATCGATGTATCTCGATCACGGCGTGGACTATGACCTGTTCGCGTCCGCCCATCAAATCCCGGATAATCCCGCGGAACTCCGTCATATCCCGCGCCCCATCGTGGGTTTCTTCGGCGGCATTGACAACCATACCTCGGACTTGGGCTTTCTTCTGGAGGTGGTCCGGCGGCTGCCCGACCTGTCCTTCGTGTTCGTGGGGCGGGCATCGGCGGACCTCTCCGCCCTTCAGGCGTGCGCCAACGCTCATTTTCTCGGCCAGAAGCCTTACGAACAGATTCCCCAGTACGGCAAGTGCTTCGACGTGGCGATCATGGCCTGGCATCGCAACCGCTGGATCGAGGCGTGTAATCCGATCAAGCTCAAGGAGTATCTGGCCTTGGGCAAGCCCGTCGTCAGCACGCCGTTTTCCGAGCTGCGCAAGTACGAGGACGTCGTGCACGTGGCCCAGACGCCGGAGGCATTTGCTCAGGCGATACGACGGGCTCTTGGGGAAGACAGCGCCAAACAAGTGGAAAGGCGTCGGCGGCGGGTGGCCGCGAGCACGTGGCAGGCCAAGGCGGATACCGTTCTTCTTGAACTGACGCAGTGTCTGGCGACCATGGAGCTGAAGGCATGAAACGTGCTGCAAAAGACAACCTGCGAATTGCCTTGGTGGCCTCGGCGGGGGGGCACTTGAGTCAATTGTTGAAGCTCGAGGCCGCTTGGCAGGAGCGGGACGTGTTTTACGTGACCACCCAGAACCTGGCCGGACCGAACTGGGGGGCCGCCCGGACCTATGCCGTTGGGGAGTGCAACCGCCAAACGCCGTGGCGGACGCTTCGTGTGGCCCTTCGGTGCCTGCGGATCGTCTTGCGAGAGCGACCGGATGTGGTTATCAGCACGGGGGCGGCGGTCGGGTGCCTGAGCTGTCTTTTTGGGAAAGTACTGGGCGCCAGAGTCATTTGGCTGGACAGCATCACGAACGTCGAACGACTCAGCCTGGCGGGGCGGATCGTGCGTCCACTGGCTGATCTGTTTCTCGTGCAATGGCCGGACCTGGCGGCACGATTCAAACGCGTCGAGTATATCGGGTCCGTGATATGATCTTCCTGACGACGGGAACGCAGTTTCCTTTTGACCGGCTCATTGAAGCGGTCGATCAGGCGTGCAGCCGAGGGGTGCTCGATCAGGAGGTCTTCGCGCAGATCGGCGCGAGTACGTATCATCCGCGGGCTTTTCGTTTTGTGTCGAAGCTTGACAGACACGACTATGACCGCTGCATGAATGAGGCCTGCGCCGTGATCGGTCACGCCGGGATGGGAACGATCACGCAAGCGCTGGATCGCCACAAACCCCTGTTGGTCTTGCCGCGGCTGAAACGGTTCGGGGAGGTGGTGAACGATCATCAGGTTGATATCGCGCGGCGTTTCGCCGAGGCCGGACACGTGCTGGCCGTGTACGAGGCCGCGGACATCCCGGAAGGCATCCAGCGGCTCAAGACCTTTGTCCCGCGTCCGCGCGAGGCGTCGCCACAGGCCGTGGCCGAGCGTATCCGCCGGTTTTTGGATGATCTGCAGACCCGTTCTTAGAGTGGCCCGGTGAGCACCGAGACACGTTCCCCGAGCAGCAGCCAAGAGGAACCCGACAGGCCATGAGAACATTGACGACGGCATTCATTGTGACAGTTTCGGCGGTCGGCGTTGCTTGGGTCCTGTATGTCGTCCTGCCCTTTGTGTGGGGGCGATATCTTCGGTATCGACTGGGGCGATGTGCAAGAAGGGCGGGGATTCTGGCTCTGACGTTTGATGATGGGCCCGGCAGGCATCTGACGCCGGAGGTGTTGCGCATACTGGCCGAACACAACGTGCGGGCGAGCTTTTTCGTCCTGGGACGCAACGTGGCCGGTCGGGAGGACCTCGTACGACGGGTGGCACGGGATGGACATGATCTCTGCTCCCACGGTTTCGATCATGTCCGGCAATCGCGAAGCCTGCCGGGGCGGACGATTCGGGATATCCGGCGTGGTTGGCAGACCCTCGATGCGGCGTTGGGACACGGGGTCGCGGTGTACCCCTTCCGACCGCCGCATGGACGGCTGAATCTGGCGGGACTGCTGTATCTGTGGCGGCGCAAGGCGCCCATCGTATACTGGTCGATTGACTCGGGAGACACGTTCGACCGGACACGGCGCCAAGCCGCACGGGCGGCACGCGAATTGGCCAAGCAGGGGGGAGGGGTCGTGCTGTTGCATGATTTCGATCGGACCGATGCCGATACCGGGCAGATGGTCTTGGATTCGCTTCGACAGATTTTGGAAACCGCCAAAAAACGAAATCTGAGAGTGATGCCGATCAGCGAGTTTCTAAGGCAGTGCTTCACGGTGTCCACGAACATTGAAGATGCCAGAGGTGCTTGTGGGTGAGCATGCTGACATTCGGGTTCTCCTGCTGGCCGAGGAGATGTACTTCGGTCGGGATGCCTTGGCGACGCGTCGCTCGCCCTTGTTGTGGCCGGTTCTGGGCCGACCTGCGCTGGAACACGTTCTCGACGGGCTGGCCGACCAGGGATTTGACGAGGTGATCCTGTGCACGGATGAGAATCCGCCTCAGTGGCTGGAGGTCGCGCAGGCGTATTCTCGCTTGACCGTCCACGTACAGCGAGGGGAGCTTCCGCGGGGGTCGGCCGGCCACCTGCGGCAGGCTATTTCCGATCATTCAGGACACGTGTTTGTCATCCTGCCCGCCGCCATGGCGCGTCCGCCTTCCGTGGCCGACCTTGTGGCCATGCATCGCCAGGCGGGTGGAGTGCTGACCGTGATTTCGGACTCTGCGGGTATGAGGCGGGCCGCATCGCGCCTGTCGGAGATGTACGTGTGTGGGCGCGACGTTGTCGATCAGATTCCTGCCGCGGGCTATGCGGACGTCAAGGAAGGGCTGATCGCGGCGCTCTCGCGTGCCGGTAAGACGGTCCATGCGGTCCCCCTGTCCTGCTCGGTGGGGGATTTTCGGATGTGGCCGGAGTACCTGACGGCCATGGCGTTGTGCCTGGATGACAAATCGCGTCTGGAGACCCGATTTCGGCAATGCAAAGGCTGTGACGGCGGTCATTTCTGGTTGGCCGAGCAGGCCGACGTGGCCGCCGGAGCCAGGATCGCCGGACCGGCGGTTATCCAGACCGGTGCAAAGGTCGAGGAAGGAGCGGTGCTGCTGGGGTCTGTCGTACTGGAGCCTGGCGCGATCGTTGAGCGCGGCGGTGTCGTCGCCGATAGCATGTTGTGGGAAGGGTGCCGCGTGGAATCAGGCGCAGTTGTTCGGCGCTGTGTCTGTAATGAGCACGCCTGTGTCAATGGTGGCTGCATGGTGGAGGACGACGTGGTTGTGGGAACAGCTAGACCAAAGCGGACTCCTCGATTGGCCCGATCGCCGGGCTTATGGAATCAACTGACGTCGTCCACAACGCGGTTAATGGGTCCCTTCGTTCAGCGATATCCCTGGCTCGAGCCTGTACTTGAGCGATGGGCGGCGCCCGGCTTGTGGACGCTGCTGCTGGCAGCGGCGTTTCTGTGGTGTTATTGGCCGAACCTTCGGATTCTGTGGGCGCTCTGGCTGCAGAGCGATGAGTATTCCAGCGGGTTGTTGGTGCCTTTCCTGGCCGGATACGTGCTCTGGTCACGCCGCGAGACACTGTCCCAACTGCCGATCAGGCCCTGTCTGTGGGGCCTTGTGGCGCTTCTGGGGGCTCAGGCCTTCCGTCTGTTTGGCGTGTTCTTCATGCTCGGCTCGGCCGAACGGTTGTCCATTGTGCTGACCATCGGTGCGCTGGTGTTATGGCTGTTGGGGTGGCAGGTCTTCCGCCGGGTTGTCACGGTGCTGCTGTTCCTGTTTCTGATGGTCCCCTGGCCCAACTCCGTTCAACAGGCGATCACCATACCGCTGCAGAGCTGGGCCACCTCCTCGGCCGTCTTCTGCCTCGAGATGCTGGGATATCTGGTCAGCCGCGAGGGTAATATCATCCATATTGGCGACACCTCCGTGGCGGTTCTGGAGGCGTGTAACGGGCTTCGCATGATCGTGGCTTTCTGGGTCATCGGCACCCTGGTTGTCCTGCTGATTGATCGGCCATTGTGGCAGAAGGTCGTCGTTCTGGTCTCTTGCTTGCCCATCGCCCTGGTCTGCAACACGGTGCGACTGACGCTGACCAGCGTCGCCTTTACGTTCGTCCGTGGCGAGACGTGGGAGGCGTTGTTTCATGATTTCGGCGGCTACGCCATGATGCCATTGGCCTTGGGCATGGTGATGGCCGAGTTCTGGCTTTTGCGTGCTTTGACCACGCCGCCGGAGCGTGCCCAGGCGTGAGTGAAAGCGGCCGGGTTTTGTCCGGCTGCTGGAAAGGATAGGCTATGGAACACATAGAACCGTATCGCGAGCGTGAACCCCACGTGGTCTCACGGGTGCCGTCCGAGATGGACGTGGAGATGATGCCCGCCGAGCCCGAAACGCCGGGGACCTCCTTCGGCGATGTGGTGGTGGGAATCCTGCGTTACTGGTACTGGGCGTTGATCGTGATGGTTCTGGTCGCCGGCGCGGGCCTGCCGTGCATCTGGTTGTTTCTCAAACCGGAATACTCCGTGGCCGGTCTGGTGCATATCACACCCGTCCAGGCGAATCTCCTGAGCGGCGGAGAGGACCGCATGAGCAACTATGAGTCCTTTGTCAACACGCAGGTATCCATGATCACCGGGGAGCGCGTGGTGCAGCGGGTGGCCGATGGTCTGAGCGATTCGGCCAGGCAGTTCCTTATCGAGGCCGTCACCGCCTCACCCGTGGAGCGGCTCAAGGACGAGCTGCGCGGCCAGTCCGCCACGGTCGAGCCGGCGGCTTTGCTGCGTGCGGCCATTCGCAACGACATGATCGCCGTCCAGGCCATGCGAAGAACCGAGCTGATCAAAGTGGCGATGAAGGGCAAACGCACGGCTCCGATGAAGGAAATCGTCGACGCGTTCCTCCGCAACTACATGGCCGTCGAGGTGAGCAGCCAGTCGGAGACGGAGAGTCGAAACCTGGGTGAGTTGGAACGTGAGCGCGACATCCTGGCCGGGAAACTGCAGACCCAGCGTGAAGCGATCAATCAACTGGCCGCGGAGTACGGCTCGAAGAACCTGACCGAGCGGCATGACATGCGGCTGCAGCGCGTCGCGGCGCTCCTGTCCGAGCTGACGCGGCTGCAGGCGGCGCGCGTCAATCTGGAGATCAAGGCCAAGGTCCTGGAGACGGCCAAGCCCGCCCCGGCGATGGACGCGACGGAACGCCTGATGCGTCGGCAACAGTACATTCGGGAAGACCCCACCTTGCAGTTGCTGGCCGCCCGGGTGGCACAACTGGAGCAGACGCTGGTTGAGGCACGCCAGCAATACACGGACGCCCATCCGGAGCTCGCCCACCGGATGGATCTGCTCGAGCAGATGAAAAAGCGGATGGAAGAACGCCGCGAGGAGGTGGGCAAGGCGTTCGATGAGCTCATGACCAGCCGCGAGGCCGACATGGAAGGCCGCGAACTGGCCCAGGTCAAAGAGGAGCTCGAGCAGGTCAAGGCCCACGAGGCGCGCTTGAATGAGTTGCTCGGCCAGGAAGACACGCAGACCATCGGCATCGGGCAGAGGCAGCTCGAGATCCAGAATCTGGAGGAGCAGTATGCCCTGACCAAACAGCTCTACGATACGATCCTGCGCCGCATCCAGGAAGCGGAGCTGGAGCGCCGGCGGCCGGGACGTATCTCCGTGGGCGAGTGGGGCAAGGTGGAGCAGACGTTCGACAAGCGTGTCAAGCTCAGTGCGGCGACGCTTTTCGGCGCCGTCGGCCTGGGGCTGTTCCTGGCGTTTCTGCGCGATCGCATGGACGAGCGTTTGCGGACGCCGCGGGACGTGACCCGGCGGGTCGGCGCCCGCATCGTGGGGACCACCACGAGTTACCACGGCACGCGACCCACGCAGTTCCGCGAGCAAATCTGGGAGGACTATCAGACGATTCGTGCGAACCTGGGCCTGTTGGCCGGAGACGTCCTGCCGCACATGCTGGTGGTGACCAGCGCCGCCATGGCAGAAGGTAAGACCTCGTTTGCCATCAATCTGGCGACGGCGGCGGCACGATCGGGCAAGAAGGTCCTTCTGATCGACGGCGATTTCCGCAAGCCTGATGTGGCCCCACTTCTGGGCTTCTCGGCGAATTCCGCCGGCCTTGAGGAAGTCCTCCGTGGAGGTGACCCGGCTTCCGCACTCCACGGCGTGCCGTCGAGCGGGCTTGATGTGTTGGTGCCGGCCGATCACAACAGCGACGGTCTGTTTGAGTTGCTGGCCTCGCGCGAAGCCCGGGAGCGGATTACACGGCTCGGGGAGCAGTATGATCACGTGGTCATCGATACGCCGCCGCTCCTGGCCTTTTCCGACGCTTTGCTGTGGGCCCGCATTACGGGGACGGCCGTTCTCGTGGGGTTTGCCGGGCACACGAAGGCCTCGGAACTGCGCAGCGCGCAGGACCGCCTGGCCGAGGTCGGCGTGCAGTTGCTGGGTGTCGTTCTGAACAATGTGGAACCCGGCCGCGGTTACTATCATTACGGCTATGACTACTACAAATCCGGTCAGAAGCGGCGCGGCGCATCCCGCCGCCGCAAGCGGATGCTGTTGCCGTTGGGTGAACAGGATAAGAAATAATCACCCCAGGGCGATGGTCTCGGCCGTGTCCCTGTCCGCGTGACGTCACGCAGGGCGGGGTATCCGAGCTAGAATCGAGCCGATGGACCGCATGAGAATCCTGATCATCCAGGACGATCGCACGTCGTCATCCCCGGAGCGACCCTCGTTGCTTTGGGGCATGCTCTCCGACCGTCTGCTGGGTCCAATTATCGGCGGAGGCTTGGCCGAGACGCTTCCTTGCGAACGTGCGGGTGAACCGGTGCGGGTGTTGGTGCCGGCCGAGTGGGCGTTGGCGACGGACGCATGGCCCTGTTCGACGTCGACCTACGAGCATGCGGTGTGCTTGGGACCCGATCTGGTCCAATCACCGGCGGACTGGGTCACCGTCGTTCGGACGCCGCAGGTGGCCCGATTCGAGCCCGTTCTATTGAGGCGGACGTTGAAGCACTGTTCGGCGGATCTTCTGGCGGTCTACGCCAATCCGCAGTTGACGGCCCCGAGCGAGGCGCTTCGATTGGCGGATGAGACGCGGGTGGCGGGGTACCGGCGCGTGCATGAGTGCCTGGCGGAGCCTGCCATCCCTTCGCAGGCGTGGCCGGAGGTGTTGTTCATCCGAGCCCATCGCCTCCAGGACCTCCCGCATGAAGGGCGGCTTGAAGGACCGTTCGGGGATTATGTGACGCGACTCGAGGCCCAGGGCGTCTCCTGTGAGGTGCTGCGTATGGGGGGGGTGCTGTTTGATCTGCGCAACGAAGGGGCGGTTCTTGACTGGGTACGGGGTCCACTGGCCAAGAGCCTGCCTGGCCTCTCGGTACGGAATGGTGAGGCGGGTGGGATGGATGACGGATTTCCAGAGGCGCCCGGTATCTGGCGGCCGATCCTGCGGGGCCGGGAGGTGCACGTGGGGAAGGACGCCCTGTTGCTGGGTCCGGTGCTGCTCGGCGACGCGGTGCATGTCGGCGAGGGGGCCGTTCTGGATACCTGTGTCGTGGGGCACGGGCATCGCATCGACCCGGGGCGGGTCGTACGTGGGCGGGTACTCGTGGACTCGCGCGTTCGAGAGCCCGCCGGTTCGGAGAACCCGGGCGCTGCGTTCCTGCGGCCCGTGGGCGAGCCCGGCGACGGCGAACGCAGAATGTATCGATCCTGGCCTGCCTGGTCGTATCCGGGCTGCATCAAGCGGGCCGTGGACATCGTCTTCGCCTTGGCGGTGCTCCTGCTCTTTGCGCCGATACTTCCCTTCGTCGCCCTGGCGGTGAAACTGTCGTCAGCCGGTCCGGTGTTTTACCGGGCCCGCCGTCAGGGATTGCATGGGAAGGTGTTCAACTGTCTCAAGTTCCGCACGATGCGCGTGGACGCGGAGTCGTTGCAGGACAATCTGCGGGACGTCAACCAGGTGGACGGGCCGCAGTTCAAACTGGAGGATGACCCGCGCACGACCACGATCGGTCGGTTTCTGCGCGAGACCTGCATCGACGAGATTCCCCAGTTCTTCAATGTGCTGTGGGGGCAGATGAGCGTGGTCGGGCCCCGCCCGTCGCCGGCGTCGGAGAATACGCAATGCCGACCCTGGCGGGACGCCCGGTTGAGCGTACGGCCGGGCATTACGGGGCTGTGGCAGGTCTGTCGCACGCGTCTGCCCGGCCGCGATTTCCAGGAGTGGATCCGCTACGATGTGCAGTATGTGCGGCATCTGTCCTGGAAAATGGATTTGCGCATCTGTGTCCGGACGTTCATGATGTTGGTGGATAAGTTCATCGAGCAATTCTGAACTCACGTCAGGGAAGGAACGATTATGCCGAGGAGGTATTTCAACTGGAGGTTGGCCGTGGTTCTGGTCATCGCCGCCGGGGCGTTGTTCGCCACCGCCTATACGCTTCGCAAGTGGCAGCGCAGCACCGGGGCCGAGGAGGCCCGACAACTTGGGCTCGAAGCTTTCGAGAAAAAGAACTGGTTGGAGGCGGCCGGCCAACTGGGCAAGTACATTGCCGTTCACCCCGGCGACGTGGAGGTGCTGTCCCAATACGCCCAGGCTCAGTTGCAGATTCGCCCGACCGAGCGCGGCCGCGTGCAGCAGGCCATCGGGGCTTACCGCGCCATCTTGCGGGTCGAGCCGGAGAACCTTGAAGCCGTGCGCTCGCTGATGGAGTTGTACCTGCCCGCCGCTGCGGGCGAGGCGGAGCTGGTGGCCAACCGATATTTGGAGCAGACGGACAATCCGGAGGTGCGGATACTCCGTGCCTCGGCCATGGCCGCCCAGCGCAAATACGCCGAAGCCGTGGCCGAGTTAAAGACGGTGGTTGAGCAGGACCCCGCTCAGGTCATCGCGTATGATGCGTTGGCCAGACTGGCCGAGAGTCGTGCCGTGAACGTCGGCGCCGAGGCGAGTCACTGGTATGACCAGGCGGTTGAGCGCAATCCCGACTCGGCGCTGGCCCTCATCCTGCGGGCACAGTACCGGCTTCAGCGGGCTGACCCGGACAAGGCGCGTGAAGACCTGGCGCGGGCCGAAACGCTTGACCTGACGAAGGCGGAGGATCGCCTTCGGATCGCGGACGCCTTTCTGCGGCTGAACGACATTGAGCGGGCTGAGGCGCATCTGGAAGCCCTGCGCGAAACGGAGCCGGAACTGCCGGTGCTGTGGATGCTGTGGGGGCGACTCGCCATACAGTCCGGGTCGGGGCCTCGCATGCTTCGGGTCGCCGAACAGGGCTTGGAGGAACTGGCCGCCCAGCCGTGGGATTTCATCCCCCTCGCGGTGGAGTTGTTCGTTCGGGCCGGCGATTTCGACCAAGCCAAGCAATATCTGGACCAGTATGACCAGAAGGGGATCGACCCCGGTGTGACGGCCTTCTTGCGAGGCCTTCTCGCGGATGCCCGCCGCGACAACCAGGAGGCGATCCGTCGTTGGCAGCGGGCCATCGAGCTTGGACAGAAGACACCGACGGTGCGGTTGATGCTGGCCCGCGCACTGGAGCAGGCCGGCGATCTGCTTTCGGCGCAACAGCAACTGCGAAACCTCGTCGCGGAGCATCCCAATCATTTTCAGGCGAACCTGGCGCTGGCCCGCCTCCTTGCCCGCAGTGGCGATTGGATGGAGGCGCTGGATGTCTCACGGAAGGCCAAGCAACTGGCGCCGGATAATCTGGATGCGGCAGTGATTCACTTGCAGTCGGCGGTCCAATTGCAGACCGTGGGTGTCCAGCCGGCCGGAAGCGTCTCCCTGGAGGAACTGGAGGCTCAGGTGGTTCAGCTTGCCCAGCGCACCGGAGACTCGGTGGACGTGCCGCTGCTGCAGGTCACCCTGGCGATTCAGCGTGACCAGTACAGTCGCGCCGAGACCCTGCTCAACGATGTGAAGACGCGATTTCCCAATGAGCCCCGTGTGGACTTGGCCCGGGTGCAACTGGCGATGGCCCAGGAGCAAACGGATCAAGCCGCGCAGCTTCTGCAAGACGCCGCGGCCCGTTACCCGGACGATCCCGCGGTGATTCGGTTGTTGGCCGTCTACCGGGCGGAGGAGGATGACCGTGCCGGTTGTGAGCAGGTGCTCAAGGCCGCCGTGGATCGGTTGGAAAACCCGGCCGCGCGTCGGCAGATGGGGCTCCTCCTGGCACACTACTATCGCACCTGGGGGCAGGAGGACAAGGCATGTACGTTTTTGCAGGACCTGGCCCGGACGTTGCCCGCGGACGTCGCCGTGCGGCGGCGCCTGTTGCGATGCCAACCCATCCTGGCCGATCCTGCCAAGGCCCAGGAGATCATCAACGAGATCAAGGCGATTGAAGGAGACGCCGGCTGGCAGTGGCGCTATGAGCAAGCACGCTTCTGGTACGCTTCCCCCGGTTTTCGCGACCGTGAGGCGGATATTGTATCCTTGTTGAACGAGAACCTTCGAAGGAATGTCGAGGATCAGGAGAGCCGGTCGCTCCTGGCGGCCGTATACGACCGTCTGGGCAAGCTGCAGTCGGCCATCTCGCTGTACCGCGAGGTGCTCTCCGATTCGGGGGTCACGGCGGATATGGCGGTGCCGGCGATTGCAGCGCTGTACCGCGCCGGGGAGTACGACGAAGGTCAGCGTCTGCTCACCCAGGCCCTTCGGAAGAAACCCGACGACCCCACCCTCCTGCGGTTGCAGCTCGACGCAGCCATCCGTCGTGGAGACACCGATACGGCAGTGGCTCTCCTGGAGAGCGTGCTGGAGAAGAATCCGGACGACGGCGGCGCCGGCCTGAGCCTGGCCTTGCTGGAGATCCAGCAGGAGAACTATGGGCGGGCCGCGGACCTGCTGGACGCCCTCGATGCCCAGGACACGAATGCGTTTCTGCTGTCGCATGCCCGCATTCAGCTTGCGGTCGGCCAGGGACGATTGGAAGACGCGATAGGGTTGTGCGATCATCTGGTTACCACGGTCGGCAACGCCTCGGCGTATCTGTTGCGGGCTCGCACGCGGGCGGGCCTCGGCCAAATCGAGCAGGCCGAGGCTGATTTCAAGAAGGCGGCCGACCTGGAGCCGGGCAACGTGGATGTCTACGTGGCCTTGGCGGACTTCTACCGGTCCCGGGGACTCCTGGAACAGGCGATTGTGACAGCCGAGCAGGCGCGCACGGCGCAGCCCGACAGCGTGCGGCCGGCCAAGCTTTGGCTGGCGCTGGCACTGGAGTCCAGCGACCGAGCACCCATCGACAAGGCCGAGCAGGAAATAGGCGGTCTCTTGGCTAAGTTCCCCAACGACAATGACCTCAAGCTGCTTCATGCCAAGCTCCTGCTCCGTAAGGGCACGCAGCCCGCAGTCACCCAAGCCATGGAGACACTGCAACGGGTTGTGTCGGAGGCACCGACCCTGGCGGACGCCTGGGTGACGCTGGCCCAGATGCAACTGCAGTACGGCCAGGCCGGCCGTGCCTTGGATACGGTGCTCAGGGGACTTTCGTATCAGCCCACCAGCCGTGGCCTCGTAACGGCCAAGGCACGTATCGAAGCGGCCCGCTCGCCCGCCTTGGCGATTCCCACACTGAAAGACTGGCTCGCCAAGAATCCAAAGGATACGGAGGCGGCCCTTCAGTTGGCCGATCTCTATCTGGCGGCGGACAGGGCCGACGAGGTGATACCTCTGCTGGAGCCGCACGCCAACCGTCCCATGAACGCGACCTTGCAGCGGCGTTGCCGCACGGCGATGGCGTTCGCCCTGTACAAGAGCGGGCAAAAGGCACGGGCTCGTGACCTGTTCAAGTCGCTTCAGGAGGCCGATCCCGCCGATCCTGCGCCCGTCGCGGCACAAATGCGTCTCCTGCGCGAAGAGGGTGATTGGCAGCAATTGGAGACGTTGGCGAGAAACTGGTGTCGCGCCCACCCCCAGAAACCCGATGTCGTGATCGGGATCGCAGGAACGCTCAGTGAGTCGTCGGATGCCCAGGCCCGAGCGCTGGCCGAGCGACTGCTTCAAGAGGTCTTGCAGGCACAGCCTGACAGCGCCCAATCACTCCAGGTTCTGGGCATGCTTCTTCAGCAGACAGGGCGTTCCGAGCAGGCCGTTCAATGCTACCGCAAGGCGCTGGCGGCGCAGCCGGACGACGTGATCAGCATGAATAATCTGGCGTGGATTCTGGCCGATGAGCAGGGCCGGTTACAGGAAGCGTTGCAGTTGGCCGATCGGGGTCTTCGGGTCGCGCCGGACTACGCGGATATGCTGGACACCCGGGGCGTGATCCGTCATCGCCTGGGGCAATACGCCACCGCCGCCGAGGACTTCCGCCGGGCCATCAGCCTCTATCCGGAAGGTTCGCCGGCTCTGGCCGGTGTGCATTTCCACCTGGGACAGGTTCTCAGCGAGTTGGATCGAAAGACCGAAGCCGTGCAGCACCTGGAGAGGGCGCTCTCGCTTGCCGAGAAGGGCTTGCCCTTGAGCCCGGACGATGTCGCACAGGCCCAGCAGTTATTGACGGACATGAAGGGAATCTGATCCGCGGGGACACGCGACGGACGATCCCGACGGCCCGTCAGGGCTGCGCTTGTCAGACCACGCGAACACGCCCACGCCCACCCGGTGTGGGCGTGTTCTTGCGCGCAGAGGTCCGCCGGTCGTCAGCACCGATGCGGTCGGAAAGGCATCCGTTTGCGGACCACCCTCCGCCGGTCCAGATCATTGACAATCGTGTCAATCTGTTGATCCGTGGGGCCCCCCGGGGTACAATACAGTTTTATGGTCTCATCGGAGGATGACGCATGCGGCGGCGGACGTTTCTGAAGGCGGCGGGGGTTTCGACGGCGACGACTTTTGTGCCTCGTGCGGTACTGGGCGGCGCGGGCCAGACGGCCCCCAGCGACAGGCTCAACATCGGCGGCATCGGCGTGGGCGGCGTGGGACACCCGTTTATCAACGCCTGTGCGGAGAAGAACCCCATCATCGCCTTGTGCGACGTCGACGATCAATACGCCGACCACACGTACAAGCGGTATCCCCAGGCACGGCGGTACCGGCATTACCAGGAGATGCTGGACCAGGAGGAAGGCCTGGACGCGGTGTTGGTGGCCACACCCGATCATACGCACGCGGTGATTACGATGGCCGCGATCTGCAAGGGGCGCCACGTGTGCACGGTCAAGCCCTTGACCCGCACGGTATGGGAGGCACGGCAACTGGCCCAGGCGGTCCGGGAGCACAAGGTGGCCACGCAGATGACCGCCGCCTCGAACGCCGACAGCCAATCATGTCGCGTGTGCGAATGGGTATGGGACGGCGCGATCGGGGACGTCCACGAGGTGGTCGCCTGGTCGAATCGGCCCCTGTGGCCGCAGGGGATGGCGCGGCCGGAGGGGGCGGACCCGGTGCCGGCGCACCTGGACTGGGACCTCTGGATCGGTCCGGCCCCGATGCGGCCGTTCAAGGCCCGCTGGCCCGATGGCCACCTGGTGCTGCGGCAGCAGCTCAACAGCGGGGCGGGCCCGGCGGTGTATCACCCCTGGAACTTCCGCGGCTGGTGGGATTTCGGGACCGGATCGTTGGGTGATATGGGGTGCCACCACTTCAACGTGGTCATGCGGGCGCTGAAACTGACGCACCCCACACGAGTCTACGCATCCAGCACGAAGGTGCTTGAGGAGACGGCGCCGCTGGCGTCGCTGGTCACCTGGGAGTTTGCCGCTCGTGAGGGGATGGGGCCGGTTCGGTTGCTGTGGTACGATGGAGGTCTCAAGCCGCCCCGACCACGGGAACTGGAAGCGGGCCGCGCCTGGCCTGATGAGGGCACGCTGCTGGTCGGTGATCGGGGCAAGCTGCTGATCTCGTGGGGCTCGACGCGGCTGATCCCCGAATCGAAGATGAAGGCCTACAAGCAGCCGCCCCCGACGTTGCCGCGGCGGGAAAGCATCTGGGACGAGTGGTTCGACGCAATCCGGGGCGGGCCGGCCGCAAGCTGCAATTTCGACGTGGCCGCACCGCTGACGGAGTGGGTCCTCCTGGGCAACATCGCCATCCGCACGGGCAAGGAACTGGCGTGGGACGGCCAAGCCATGACGTTTACCAACGCGCCGGAGGCAAACGCGTTGCTCAGGGAACCGTATCGCGAGGGCTGGTCGCTCTGATGTTATCGGCCCTTTCGGTTCCAGGGCGGGCCCGCCTGGGACCGGGACCACCTACTTGAGCTCCCACACGGGCTGGCCCAACTGGCCGGCCCATCGCAGGGTGGCCATGAACTTCGGCGACGCGGCCAGGTCGTCGTCCGAGAACTGCAACAGGCCCCAACTGCCCCATTTGCTCCATCGGCTGACCGATGAGAAATGGCAGAGCAAATCGCCCCCGGCCTGTTCCCATGCCCTGTAGTACGTGTCGTAGGCATCAGCGATGCGCCGGTGCGCGTTGGCTTGGTGCAACAGCGCGGTGAGCTTTTCGATATTCTCTCCGCCTCCCACGCCGACCATGTGCTGGCCGCCTTCGTAGGCCATCAACTTCAGGCCGTACTTGTCCGCGACCGCCTTGCTCCCCCGGATCCATTCAATGGACTCCGGCAGGGACTTGCTCTGCAGATAGTCCAACACCTGCTCGACCGTCCAATCGGCGACCTCCTTGGCATCGGGTTTGCCGCCGGGACTGAGGTTCATGCTGATGTAGGGTGCGATCGCCAAGGCGTCCGCATGTTTGTAGGCGTCCTGCCATTCGACGATTCGCTCGGACACATAGGGATTAGCCGCCTGTGAGGGCAGGACCCGCACCAAGCGATCGCGTCCGCCGAAGACCTCCTCCCAGATGCGGAAGATTTGCACCGACCGATACGCGGTGTACCGCCATGCGGCCTCCCAGGGCTTCTCGGCGAAACCGAGCTTGATACCCTGTTCACCGGCATAGCGGTTCTGGGCGAACATGCCGTTCCACGTCTCGTTGGAGTACTCGATGTAGACCTTTCGCCCCGGGTCGAGCCGCTCGCGGGCCATCCGGGCAAACCGTTGCACGTAGTCATCATCCGCCTGGTGCGGCATGCAGAACCACGGATCGGCGTCCAGCCGGTTGCACAGGTCAATGAGCAGCTCCAGGGCGATGCCCTTATGGCTGAAGGTGGCGTCCTCGGGCGTGGGGCGCTGGGCCCACGTGCGGATGGTGCTGCCATTGGTGTGCATGAAGTCCATGAATCGCAGGCACGCGACGCCGCGCCACCGCTCCAGGAACGCCGGGTGCCACGGATTCTCGCGATGGGCCGCTTCGAAGCCGGGCATGATGACGCGGATGCGGCGGATGTAATCGGAGGGATCGGTTTCGAGCAATCGAAGGAAGATGGCTCCCTTACTCGAATCGACGTTCAGCACAACTCGGCCCGGCTGCTCCGACTCGACCGACCCGGCTCCCCAAGCGCCCAGCTTGCCCCGGCCCTCGTACAGCACGGTGTAACGGCCGGAGGGATAATGCCCGCCATCGATCGTGCACATGAGCGTCTCGGCCCAGCAATCCGGCTCAAGACGTTTGACCCAGCCGTACTCATCCAGTTCCAGATCGGGACCCTTGCCCCAGCCCTGGTCCTTGCGCTGGCTGATCCACGGCCGGCTCATGCGGAACACGTCCACGAACGGCAGCTCCGTGTTCCAGTCCGCCGGGCCGGCCAGATTCATCCCCAACCGGGCCATGGCGGAATCCCCCGCCTCCGCGGTGTTAGATATCCCGCTGGCCACAACCATGCCCAGCACCACCAGCACAGCCCTAAGACGATGGTTTCCCACCAAAAATCCCCACATCTTGGCGAATTGTCGCATGAAAAGGCCTTCCTTACCTATGCATCACCTATGATATACTGGCCGCTATGGCCTGCGGCCGAGAATAAAGGGCGTTCCGGGCCTCAGTTCTTTTATTATTGGACTGAGTGCCGACTATACCCGCCTGAACCGAAACGCAGCAGTAATCGGACAATGACAGCCGTGCACGTTGCCGCAATCGCACCAAGAATCGTATACCAGAAGAAAATCAGTGCGAAGGCCCCCATGAAATCATGTACGCTTACGAGGCCCAGGTTCACACAAACATCCCAAAGCCAACCGGCCGGAGAAGCGAGTGTATGGAAAACACGCCTGATCGTCTCATATTGATGGCCTTCCTTCAGGTGCCAAAGGGCCAATACAAATCCCAAGCATACGAAGAAACCCACGGCTGCGCCAACAGTCATGGGATACAGTAGCCACGCATGCCAATCCTCCCAACTCTCCTTGACTCTGTTTTTGTCTGTCATGTCACGATTCGCCTATCCCGAAGACGGCGGGTGTCCCGCTCTCAAAACTCGGGCTCTGGTGAGACCGTCAGCCGGATCGTCTGGCCGGCGGCTAATTGGAGCGGAATGCCGCGGGCCATGGTCCGTCCGTTGTAGGCGGCGTCGGGGCCGTTTTCCGGCCGCCAGGCATAGGAGGCCTCGGCGTCGACGGTGAACCACTCGGGGAATTGATTGATCCGTGGCCAGTCCATCGGCAGGCCCAGCACGGTCTTGTGCCGGCGCGTATCGAAGAGCAGCCGCCCGTCCCAGGGCTCTTCGGCGGCAAGAACGACGTAAAGGACATCCCCCCGTCGCGCGGCGCCGAACATCACATCCTGCCGCCATGGCCGAATCGTCAGGCCCTGCGTCTTCCACAGGCAGTACATGATGGTCGTGCGGGCGAAGTTGCCGTCCCCGTGCCAGCCCTCGATGATGCCGTCGGGCTTTTGCAGGCCCCACATGAACCGCATGTCCCCGTCGATCCACCGGGCCGTCTCCTCGATGGGCTCGCGGTTGTAAAGGTTCAACGCGCCTTCAATCGCATCGGCGTGGCCGTCGGCGCTGGATCCCTCCCACGCATAGTCCACATAGGCCGTCACGCCCCGCAGGGCCTTCAGCACGGCCTGGCGGTAGGCCTCGGTGCCGTCCAGCAGGTACACGGTGTAGTACGCGTTGTATGTGTACCCCCACGTGTCCGCGATCCGCTCATCATGGCGGCCCGTCCGGGGCTCGACCCAGTTATAGAACATGCCATCCTCCTTGCGGCCGACCTCCAGAATCCGGTCAAGCATGTCATGGATGGGCTTCTTGTAGAGGGCCTTCTTCTCCGGCCGGGCGAAGTGCACCGTGGCGTACATCTCGCACAGGCCCGAGACGATCTCGCAGCCGTGATCGCGCAGACGCAGACGCTCCAGGTCGCGCGTGGGGTGGTTCGTGCCGAGCAGGTAGTAGTCGCCCAGCCGGACGGCCCAGTCGAGGTACTTGTCCTGACCGGTCATCCAGTAGACGCGGCTGAGGACTTGGAGCATCTCACCGTTGACCTCGACGTTGGTCGAGACGATCGGCCCGTAGGGCGTCGTCACCGGGGCATGCTCCCACATATCATCCAGCATGGTCAACATCCGCCGCGACCAGGGGCTGGGCCCCAGCCATTCGGTCAGCGGCATGAGCCCATCCTTGATGTACTCCGAGGCCCCGAACAGGATCGCATTCAGGTCGGGCTTCTCCGAGGCGAAGCCCTGCTTGCTGAACGAGTAGGTATCGGGCAGGGAGTCGATGCGGCTGGTGAGTCGGGTTTCCGTGTCGAGCATGTCGCGCATGCGGCCGCGAAAACGCTCACGGTCACACAGGGCGCACGTGAGGACCATGAACGGGTAGTTGTCGGCGGCCGCATCCTGTGCGTTCCACAGGTCCTTGCCGTTGCTGAGGTTGCGCGGGATCAGGCCCGTGACGGGGTCGGCCTGGGCCAGCCAGCCATCGACGAACCGCACGCATCGGCGAAGGCCCTCGTTCGCCAGCCGCCCGTTTCGCATCGCCGCTTCAGACATGACCTGCTCATTGGCCCAACAGGGGATGCTCACCGCCACGATGACCGCGATCCAGCCGTAGCATTGTCCAAGGCGCATATCCATGGGGTCTCTCCCTGTTTCGATTAGGAAGCACCCGCGTTGTCGGATGCGATATGTGCCGGTCGTAACTCGACCGTCACGCCCTTGGGATCATTGGCGAATCTGAGCCGTACCGTGTTGGTCTTTGCATCCCGCACGGCATCCACGGTCACGGGTTGGCCGTCGGAATCGGTGGCCACGATGTGCGGTGTCTCGATATCCGCCAGGTAGACCCGCGCCACGGCCGGTGTCCCCGCCGGGCCGCGGAGCTCGAAGGTGAGTGTCCCATCATGAACCTTACGCCCTGTGAGCCGATGCGTGCAGTGGAGCAGTGCGGGCCGGCCTTTCTGCATGAGCTCGGAAACGTCGCGGTAGAGCCCGCTGTGGCCGGGAGCGAGGTGGACGATCTTGACGATAGGCAGCGATGGGTCGAAGACGTCAACGAATGTGCCCGCAAGATCCAGCCGCCGGCTGGCGGCGTGGGCAATGACAAAGTCGCCGCGCTGCATGCAGAATGAGCCTGGGGTCTGGCAGGTGATGCCGGTGGCTTGTTTCATTCCCTCACGGACGGCGCGCAGATAATCCGTTCGCGGGAGGCTTGGTTTGCCGATTTGTCGCGGGGAAACGGAAAGCCTCAGTACGGCTCCGCTGCCTAGCGGCACCCAGCCGGAGGCATCGGAGGAAAGGCCCAGAACACTCAGCAGGTGTGCCGTAGGCGACTCGAACCCGTCGCCGCGCCACCAGAATCGCTCGCACCGATCAAGCTCATCGGCTTCGTGCTCCAGGACGATCAGGCTTCCCCCGGCGCGGACCCAGCGCGCCAGGGCCACGTTCCAGTCGGCTTCGAGCGGCTTGAAATCCTCGTATGACAGGATGATGACTTTGAAGCGGGCCAGGTACACGGGGTCGGCCACACGCTCCATGACGAACGACGAGACGGGCAGTCCTTCATGGACCAGCGGCAAGAGCATCCCGTACATCCCTTGCAGCCAGGGCCCCTGATGGCGCTGCCACATGAGCGTGTCGGCGACGGCAACACCGATCCCCTCGGCGTGGGACTGCGGGGCAAGCGTACTGGAGAACATACTCTGCAGCCAGTCGCCGCCTTCGGATACCTCTTGTAGGACCTGGGTGACGGACAGGATCGTGATGCGGTAGTCCTCCGGTGCGGGGGTGCCGCCGCCGGTCTGGTGGCCTGGCAGGAAGATACGATCGGGCCAGGGCATGATTTCGTAGGAGTCCACGTCCTCCATCAGCAGCATCGCTACAACGCAGTGCCTGTACCACTCGGCGAACTCGGCCCAGGTATGGTTCGGGTTGTCCTCCACGGGGTCGACCAGCAGCCAGAGCTTCCGGTCCGTCTCGACCGTGAGCTGCGTGAAGTAGTCGTACAGCACGTAGGCCGACGCGAAGAAGCTCTTGTCCGGCGCATCGTAATGGGCCAGCGCCCAATTCACCGGCCCGGTCCAGATCTGCCCGATGTACCCGTCAATCCCGTCGATGCCGACGGAGGTGCCCAGCGGCGCGACGAGCTGGGCGGCGATGTTGCTGTACATCGCGTGGATCGGCAGCACGAAGCCCACCTCGCGATCCTGCTGCCGGGCGTAGCGCTGAGTTTGTTCCAGCAGGCGTGTTTCCAGCTTGATGTACAGCTCATTCTTAAGCTGGGCGGTCAGCCAGCGGGCCTCGGCATCCGCGTGCTGGCCCCGCCAGGGGATGCCGTATCGCGCAACCCAGAGGGGATTGAAAGCCTCTTCATACCCGCTGAACACGTGAGCCAGCGGCTCTTCGGGCAGGATCGCCGCGGCCCCGGCGTCGAGCGATTTGACGGTGTTCTCCTCCAGGAAGCGAATCCAGCCCTCGGTGGGCAGCATATAGGGCCGCACCCCCGCGCAGAGAACCACCTGACCGTCACGGTCCCGTTCGACGTCGCCGGGGTGCTCCTGGCCATCCCACTTGCCCGTCCAGTAGATGTTCCCCTCGTCGGAATCCGCGAAGAACATGCGCCCGACGGGAAAACCGGCCTGCCTCCAGGACCCCACCAGTCGCGTCGGGTCGTCGGCGTGGCGATGCACGATGACCGCATCGACGGCGATCGCGACGCGGGGATCGTGGTGCACATTGGTCTGAAAGACGGTCTTGGCGTGGACGAACTCGGACCCTGCAAGGGCGCATGAGGCACACGCCGCCAGTATCATGACGATAAACCAAGCTCGTCCGACCGCGTCCACCGCCATCCCGCCATACAGGGTCACAATTTACCCCCCATTATACTCGCTGAAGGCGACCGACTCAACGGTCCACGCCGGATGACAGACGGGGTAGCGTCTACCCGCGGCTGTAGCGTTTGGACAGGCACACGACGAACAGGGCCATCAGGCTGGCGCCGCTGATCGCCTCGGCCATGGCTACCGCACGTGTCAGCCCGCTGTCCGGGTCCGGATAGAGGTCGCCGAAACCCAAAGTCGTGAAGGTGATGGTGCTGAAGTACAGGCCGTCCATGACCGAAAGGGGCTCGGCGCTTTCGGCGCTCCGATAATGGACTGCGGCATAGGGGGACGCGTAAAACATGGCACACGCCCCGATGACCAACAGGCCGGCGACAAGGACCCGAACCGGGCGTTCGCCGTAGCCGAACAGCAGTCGCCCGAGAATAAGCTCGGGTATCAGGCGCACGCCCCACAGGCATCGCACAACTCTGCGCCAGAGGGACAACTCATCGTACCCCACGCCGCGGAAACGGCGCCAGAAGGCGGCGCACCGCTCGTGGTAGAAGCTTTCGCCGGCCAACTGGTAGTACCCCGCCTCTTGGGCGGCCTGCTTGATAAACCGCCAGAAGGTTTCATCGTCGCCGTACCGTCGGCGGCCGAACCGGACCGATTCATAGACGGGCACGCTCTTGCTTTGCGAGTAGACGCCGGCGAAGTCGGTGCGTCCCTTAAAGAACACGCGCGTGAAGTTGCCGCCTTTGCTGAAGCACGTATTATTGAAGAAGGCCTCCTGCTCGAACACCGCGCCATTAAACAGGCCGTAACCCTCGAACGTGACGGTGCGGAACATGCCGCGGGCAAGAAACCGGGCGTTGCGAAAACAACACACGCGGCCGAAAACGCATCCGTCAAAGCTGCCGAGACGGTGAAAGACCGCACCGCTGAACCGCACCGGGCTCTGGAACCGTGACGAGTTGAAGACGACGTCGTGTTCAAACCGGACGCTCAGCTCGCCGGGTCGATCCCAGGGCGGGGCGAAGAACACGCTGCCCTCGAACGTGCAGGAGGTCATGGAGATCGGTTGGTCGAACGTCACGATCCGCCGCGTGTCGTCCACGCGGGTCTTCAGGCCCGCGGTATCGAAGTCCTCGCCCTTGACGAACAAACGGTTGATATCGAGGTCGCCCGAAATGGTGCAGCGGTCCAGCCGGACCTCCTGTCCTTCGGCCAGGGCCTGCAGGACCTCGCTGGAGCTGACCCGTTGGCTTTCGCGGTGAAAGGCCATGCCGCTGGGTCCCCTCAATCCGGCTCGGCCTGCAAGAGCTCGATGATCTCTTCTTTCTTCGGCAGGGCGTCGAGGCTCCCGAAGCGACGGCAAGCCAAGGCCGCGGCGGCCGAGGCGAACTTGGCGGCCCGAACCGGCGGATCCTGGGCGCTGATGGCCGCGGTCAGCGCGCCGGCAAAGGCCTCGTCGCGGGCGGTGCCGTCGACCGGCCTGTGCTCGGGACCGACAATACGGATCGGCCCATCGCGATCCACGACCAGCGTGCCGCGGACGCCCATCTTGACGACCACACAGGCAAAGCCCGCGGCGACAAGTTCGGTGCCCACGTACTTCATCTCACTGACGGTCCCGGGGCTGGATTCGCTCCGCAGGACGGCCCCGACGATATTGGGCACCAGCACGTCGGCGAGGAAGAACTCCTTGGGCCACTCGAGCGGCTTCAGGCGACCCGCGTCGTCCAGGTGCACGGGCGTCTCCACGATCACACGCGTGCGATTCAACTGCCCCACGCGAATCGCCATGCCCGCCACCGCCGGGTCGATGCCGTTGCAGATCAGACATGCGTCGGCCGATGCGATGAGCTGCTCGGCCAGGGCACAGCCCACCTCATCATGGCTCAAGGCCCGGTTGGCCCCCTGGGAGACGCAACTGCTGTTCTCGCCCGATTCGTCGACCAGGGTCATGATAATGCCCGTGCTGATGGCCGGCGCCCTGTACACGAAGTCGGTGTTTACCCCGTACCGTGCCAGGCTGTCGCAGGCCATCGTGCCGAATACGTCATTGCCCACCTTCCCCAGGAGATGAACCTGGCACCCGCAGACGGCGGCCTGAACCGCGCTGAGAGCCCCGGCGCCGGTGGGGATACACGCGAAACCCGACCCTTCCGTGGTCTGGCCCGGTCCGGGAAATCGGCTGCACCGCATGGCCATATCCACGTAAACCGGACCGAGCACGACTACCTTCGGAATCCTTCCTGCCATCATGCGCTTCCTGTCTGAACGCGGCTGTGCGTGCGACAGTATACCGGCCGCGGGACGGGGTGCAATGCAATTTTTGCCTTACGCCGCGCTTCGACGCGGGACCACATCGCGTATAATCGTCCACCATACCGGGATATATGAGTCCACGGACAACAGGGTGTCAGGGATGCGATACGGGATACTGGTCAACCCGCGATCCGGACGGCACGGCCGGGATCGCAAAGAGCGGATCGTTCGTGATGTAGCCCAACGGCTGGGCGGTGGATGCCTCGTGGCCGGGCTTGACACCACGTGCAGTGCGGAATTGGCCGAGGAGGCCCGCCGGCTCAGCGGCCGGGTCGACGTGCTGGTCATCGCGGGCGGCGACGGCACCATTGCCGACGTCATCAACGCGATCGATCAGCCCGTGCGGGTGGGGCTGCTGCCCATCGGCTCGGCCAACGCCTTGGCCTGTGCGTTGGGGCTGCCCATGAACGTGATGCGGGCCACCCAGAGGATCGCCGAAGGCAAGCCCCGGCCCATCGATCTGATCCTGTGCGACGGCTCGCGGAAGGCCGCCATGACCGGCGTCGGCATCGAGGCCGATATCCTCCGGCGGCGGGAACCCTGGCTCAACCGGCGCCTCGGCAGCGCGATTCCTTACTTTCTCGCGACGGCCGGGGCCATGCGGCACTACGTGCGGACGGATGTACGGATTACGGTGGATGGACAGGAGCACGAGGTTCCGCAGGCGATTTCGGTGGTCGTGACCAAGATTCCCTCCTATGGATTCGGCCTGAAGCTTGTGCCCCAGGCACGTCTGGACGATGGGCGGCTGCACGTTTTGACGGGCAACATGGGGGTGTTCTCGCTGGGTTGGTCACTGCTCAAGGCGTTTGTCGTGCCCAACCGGGCCGGCCGATACCTGTCGGGGTCCCGGGTGGTGGTCGAGTGCACTTCTCCGCGCTGGCTCGAGGCCGACGGCGAACTGTGCCGCGAGGGAACGCGGTTTGAGTTTGAGGTCCTGCCCGGCGCCTTGATGATCCAGTGTTGAACGTTCAGCGATCCTGGTGCTTCTTACCGGCGTGGACGCTCGATTTGCGCGGCAGGGGGGCGATGGGGTGTGGCCGCTGCCCGCGCCGTTCGGCAGCCCGCTGGACGATCACCCCGAAGAGCACCATGACTCCGTAGGCGATGTTCACCGCCCGGTCATGGCCGTGCAGGGGTCCGCCCAGGGGCCGCCCGGCCGCGGCCAAGGTACACGCAAGACCCGCCAGGATCAGCAACGCCCCGACGGCGCTGTAGCACAGCAGGGGCACCACGTTCTCAATAAGCCAGATCAGCGCCACGCCCAGGATGCCGCCGAGCACCACGGCGATGAGCACCTTCCACCAATGCGGGCGGATCGCGGCCAGGGCATCGTCGATCAGGGTCTGGAGGCGGGCCCAGAAGCCCTCGGCCTGGTCGGACAGGTCGTCCACGTAGGCCCGCCGCTCAGTCGGGTCCATGGCGCTGAAGGCCGTGGGGGCCACCCGCCAGATCGAGGGGGCCTCCGGCGTGGCGGGTGGGGGAGCCTGGAGCAGTCGGCTGGAATAGGTGCCCCCGGCCGCAAGGGCGAAAACAGCCACGGCCATCACGAAGAACAAGGCCTTTTTGAAGATCACACCCAGCAGACAGCCCACCGCGGCCCCGATTAGCAGACCCACCATCGGGCCCAGGGACATCCAGGCCGCCGCGGCCAGCCCGGCCGCCGCCCCGGCTCCGGCACCGCCCGCGGCGATGATCGCCGTACTGAATCGCGACCCGGCCAGCCAGAGCAGGACCCCGACGATGAGCAAGGCTGCACCCGCCAGCCACGGCCCCGCGCCGGGGGCATCCAGGCACAACGTCTCGATACGAATCAGCAGTTCATACATACCGGGTCCGCTTTCTGTTGGGCGTGGCCCTCTGGCACCTGGTCACGGCGTCTATGTACCTCGTGATTGCCTGCGGTTTGGCACGAAATCCTTCCAGGCAACCTCCGCGTTTTCACTCCGGCACGCGATGCTCGCTATTCCTCTGCGGGTACAGCATAGCCGGTCGGGGCAGGACGAACAAGCAATTCGCGCCAGCGTGGTGACTTCTGGGCTTTCGATGTCGAGGCCAGGCCGAACTTGGCCTGAAAATCGCTTGCAGCCGTCCTGTCCGCGCCTATAATGGAGGGGTTAGGGGGCCGCACCCCATGCGGGTCCGCGGACGGGAGGGGGTGACGGGATCAGCCCGCCCGAGACGTCGGGAACGTGGGCGGGCGACAAGATAAGACAGGACAGGCAACTTTCCGGGCGCCGACAGCCGCGGAAACAGACAGACCAAACGGGTGAAATCATGGCAGGCATGTTTTACAGTCTCCAAGAGGTCGTGGCGAAGCTGAAGAAGACCGAGGCCGACGTCAAGCAGATGGTCAAGGACGGCAAGCTTCGCGAGTTCCGGGACGGGTCCAAGGTGTTGTTCAAGGCCGATGAAGTAGACAAGCTGGCCGAAGAACACGCGCCGCTCGATCTGTCGGCGGCCGGCGAGATCGCCAAGGCGGACGCGGCCGGAACGGGCGACGCCGAGCCGGACCTGACGCTGGATGAAACCGATGAGATCGTCCTGGCCGCCGACACGGATACCGGCGGTTCGGGGGTGGATGATCTCGAAGGCCTGGACCTGACCAATCTGGGCGACGTGAGCAAGGCCGACACAAACGTCGGCACGACGGGGTTGAGCGTCCTGGGCGAAACCGACGACGGATACAAGCTGGCCGGCGATACCCAAGGCGAGACGGTCGCCGAGGAGGAGGCCGGCGACATCGTCGGCAACCTCGACGATGACATGAACCTGGAGAGCGTCGGCAGCGGGTCGGGTCTGTTGGACCTGTCGCTGCAAGCGGACGACACGTCCCTGGGCGCGGTGCTGGATGATATTCTGCCGACCGGTCCGGAGGAGGCGAGCGAAGGGACTCCGGGCGACTTGGCCCTGGCCGCGGAAGAAGGCGAAGCGCCGGCCGCAAGCGGCCAGGCCCCGGCGCCCATGGCCACGGCTCCGGAAGAGCCGATCGCGATTCCGGCACCCGGACCCCGAGCCGTGCCCATGGCGTTCGAGCCGGAACCCACGGCGGTGGACAGGGCCTGCGGAATCAGTCTGTTTGTCCCCTTGCTGGCGATTGTGTTGACCGCGACTGCCAGTGTGGCGGCGCTGCGCGGCATACGGCCATCGCTGGTGCACATGCTGCAGAAGGACATTGTGGCCGGCATCCCGCTGGTCTGGGTTGTGGCGGCGGTCTTGGCGGTGGTGGTGCTCCTGATGCTTGCCGTGGGGGCGTTGACCGGAGGCAGGAAAGCCGCAAAGTAGCCGTTTCGCCCGAAGAATTTCCAGTAGAGGACTTGCAATCCGGCGGGGCTTGGGGGATATTGCCGGGGACGGGCTGGAGCCCAAGCGTTCGAGCGCGAGTCGGGCCAGAAACGAAGGGATTGTCTGGAAAGGGAATGCCGATGAGGACGGGACGGATCATGGGGGCCTCGGTCGTGGGCTTGAGTGTCGTGTTGCTGGCCGGCTGCATTTCAGAGGAGCAATACAACGACCTGAAGTTCCAGAATCGCGTGCAGCAGCAGCGTATCTCCGATCTGGAGAGCGAGTTGGGCGCGGCGAATCTGATGCTCAGCCAGCTTCAGGCCAAGCTCAAGACCTGCGAGGAGCAGAAGGCTCTTCTGCCGGGGGCTCGTGACGCCGAGATCGCGGCCCTGGAGCAGACCATCGCCGAGCAGAAGGCGCTGATCGAAAAACTGAACGCCCAACTGCTCAAGGGTCCGTCGGTGCTGCCGCCGCTGCTCAACGAGCAGTTGCGCCGGTTCGCCGAGAGCAGCGACATGGTGGAGTTCGACGAGGACAAGGGGATGCTCAAGTTCAAGAGCGACCTGCTGTTCGCATCGGGCAGCGCCGAGGTGTCGGAGTCCGCAAAAGGGGCGGTCAATGCACTGGCTGAGATCATGAAATCGCCCGATGCGCAGAACTTCGATATCATTATCGCCGGCCACACGGATGACCAGCCGATCAAGTACAGCAAGGCCCAGCACCCGACGAACTGGCACCTGTCGGCCCACCGGGCGATCGGCGTGCTGCAGGAATTGGTCAAGGACGGCTTGACGCCGCAGCGTATGAGCGTTCGCGGTTTTGGCGAGTACCGACCGGCCGCGCCGAACGAGCCCGGCAACAAGGGCAATCCGGCGAATCGGCGGGTGGAAGTCTATATCGTGGCGGCCGGGTCGTAGAGGCCCACCCACGCGAGACATTGGGCGCCGCCGTTGTCCATCGGGACGGGCGGCGTTTTTTCTTACGTCGCCCTGCCGGAGGGAACCATGCAGCCATGGCTGAACGGACACTGATTATTCTGAAACCGGACGCCGTTCAACGCGGCTTGGTCGGCTCGATCATTGCCCGCTTCGAGCAGAAGGGCTTCCAACTAATCGCGGCCAAGTTCATGAAGATCAGCAAGGCGCTGGCGCAGAAGCACTACGCCGTACACAAAGGCAAACCCTTCTTCGAGCGGGCCGTCCAGTACCTTTCCTCATCGCCCGTGCTGGTCATGGTCTGGCAGGCGGACGATGTCATCAAGATGAGCCGGCGGCTGATGGGCGAGACGTTCGGCACCGAGGCCCAGCCGGGCACGATCCGCGGCGACTTCGGCTGTTCGCACGGGTTCAACCTGATCCACGGCTCGGACTCCCCGGCGTCGGCGGAGGTGGAGATTCCCCTGTATTTCAAACCCGAGGAGCTCATCGATTACCCCTTGGCCCAGGCGCATTGGCTGTATGGCCCGCCCGATGAGGCCTGAGCGCGTCGTTCAGATCGCCCCTTGGCCGGAGGAACTGAGGACGCATGGTTCGGGGTCGGAGGACAACCCAAAAGGAGCACCCGCCACGGCCGTCGCCGCGGCAGGGATGCGGTATGCGATGGGGGCTCCTTGCGACGCTGCTGACCGCGCTGGTGTTCGTCGGCGTGTTCTTCTGGGTGGCCTTGGTTGTCGATCCGGCGGTGATCTACCACGGTTTCGGCGTGTATTTTGACTGGCCGCCGTTTCATTCGGGGTGGACATTCCTGCGTGAGCACTTGGCTGAATGTGGGGGACCACTGCGGTATGTCACGGGGTTTCTCTCGCAGTGGTTCTACTACCGTTGGCTCGGCGCCTTGATGATCACCGCCGTCGCGGGAGCGATCTATCTGGCCGTACGGCTGGCCACACGGACGCTGGGAGCCAGCGTTTCCAGACTTCTTGGGCACATCGGAATCCTGGGCTTCCTGGTGGGCTACAGCCAATACGACCATGTGCTCTCCGTGGGGTTGGCCGTGGCGGTCGTTGGCGGACTGGTGGTCCTGCACGATGGGCTCGAGCGGTTTGGTCGATGGCGGCTGGCACGGTTTGCCGTACTGATCTCGGCGGCGTACTATCTCGTCGGGGCCTCCGGGCTGCTGATGGCTGCCGTGGTCGTCGGGCGTGAATGCCTCGACCGGCGTTTGTTTTCAGGCGTGCTCCATGCGGTCATGGCCGTCGCCGTAGCCGCCTTTCTGGGCGGATGGTGGTCTGTGTACGAGGCCAGAGATCTCTGGCTGGGCGGCACGCCGTTCCATCCCACCCAAGCCGGTGAGTGGAGCCCGACCACGCGGGTCCTGCTGCAGGGGCTGTACGCGGGACTCGTCATCGTGCTGATCATCGCCCACTGGCCCGACCGACGAACGCGTGCGACGCAAGATGCAGACCGGCCGGATTTGAGAATGCCCCACGCCATCGGGCGTGTTCTCGCGACGGGCCTGCCGGGTCTGGCGGGCGGATTCATCCTGTATGCCGCAATCCTGCCGACGGCGGGATCGAACACCGGCTTGGTTCTATCCATCCATCGCCACAGCCGCCTGAAGGACTGGCCGGCGGTGCTGGCGGAGGTTGAGCGACTGAATACTCGTGGTTTGTATGATCCGTGCAGCAACTTCGATGCGAACCATGCCCTCTACCACGTTGGCCGTCTGCCTTACGACCTGTTCTACTTTCCGCAGAACCCTGATGCCCTGACGTTGTTCGGCGTGTCGTCCGTCCGACCGCGAACCGCCTATTCGCGGATCGTCCGGTGGTACTATGAGCTGGGCGACCTGAACAACGCCGAGCACTGGGCGAGCGAGCTGCTGGAGACCGAAGGGGCCTGTCCGCTGTACCTGGAGCTGTTGGGTCGCATCTGCGTGGCTAAGGGACGGACGGCCGCCGCGCGGGTGTATCTCAAGGCCCTGAGCCGCGATCCGGTCTATGGGCCCGTCGGCCGGCGGCTTCTGGCCGGCCTGGAACGTGATCCCGAAACCGCCGAGGACCCGGAGATCCGGCGGATCCGTGCCCTGCGGCGGCGGGTCGATAAGCCCGTGACCGACACAACGGTGGAGCAGGCCCTGTTGGATCTTCTGGAGGAGCAGCCGAATAATCGAATGGCCTTCGAGTACCTCATGGCTTACTACCTGCTCGAGCGGCAGCCGGAGAGACTCGTCGCCCACCTGCATCGGCTCAGACCGCTCGGATACACCGAGCTTCCGCCGCTTTACGCCGAGGCCGTGCTCGTGCATTCGAGCCGAACGCGTGGGGGGGTGGACCTGCATGGGTATGCGATGGACCCGCGGCACGTCGCACGTTTTGAGCGAATTACCGGGGCGTTTCGCGCGATGGGGTATGATCGCTCGCGGGGGATGGCGGCCTTGGCTCCCGAGTTCGCCCACAGCTACTTCTACTATGCGATGTTCCCGGTGGAGGTGGGCCTATGAATCGGCGGCATCATGTGACGGCGGTCGCGATCGTGGGTGTCGTCGCGGTGTTGGGGGCGGCTTGGTCGGTTCTGTCACGCGCCAGGGTGCCGCGGACATTCACCGCCTCGGACGAGCCTGTTCGCATTCGACCGGACTACACGGATGTGGTGATCCCTCCGAATATCGCCCCCCTGAATTTCGTGATTGAGAACCGCGCAGCACGTTATTCCGTGCGTATCCACGGTCCTCAGGGCGGGGCGATGGACTTGGGTTCCGGGAATGCTCAGATACGCATCCCCATACGTCCCTGGCGGCGTTTGCTCCAGGCCAACCGGGGCGGCGAGGTGTGGTTCGACGTGTACGCCGCCGATGACTCCGGACAGTGGCGCCGCCACCCCCGGATCACCAACCACGTCGCCGATGAGCCGATCGACAGCCACATCACCTATCGCGCCCTGAGACCCAACTACAATTTCTTCAAGAGCATCCGCATTGAACAGCGGGACCTCGAGAGCTTTGAGCAGACCACGCTCCTGGATGGTCGGTCGTTTCGGAACGGTTGCCTTAATTGCCACACCTTCCTGAACCAGCAACCGGACACCCTGGCGATCAGCATCCGCAGCGGACCCTATGGCAGTGGCGTGCTTCTCGGCCGCGATGGCCGGGTCGAGAAGGTCGACATCAAGTGGACTTACACATCGTGGCATCCTTCGGGACAGTTGGCCGTCTACTCGATCAATAAGGTGCGGCAGTTTTTTCATACGGCCCGCGCCGAAGTGCGGGACGTGGTAGATCTTGATTCGGGATTATTCTATTATCAGGTTGCCGCCCAGACCGTGAAAACGGCGCCGGCCATCGCGGACAAGCAGCGATTGGAGTCTTACCCCACCTGGTCGCCGGATGGACAGGTCCTCTATTTCTGTAGTGCCCCGATTCTCTGGGAGGACCGGGATCGCATTCCGCTGGAGCATATAGAGCAGATTCGATACGACCTGCGGCGGGTGCGGTATGATCTGGAATCCGACACGTGGGGGACGCCGGAGACGGTGTTGTCGGCCGAGGAGACGGGCCAGAGCATTCTGCTGCCGCGTCTCTCTCCCGACGGCCGGTTTCTGGTGTTCTGCATGTGCGACCACGGGTGCTTCCCCATCTATCAGGCCAGCAGCGACCTGTACATCATGGATCTGGCGACGGGCGAGTATCGCGAGCTGGACGTCAACAGCGAGCAGTCCGAATCCTGGCACAGCTTCTCAAGCAACAGCCGCTGGCTGGCCTTCAGCAGCCGCCGACAAGGGGGCCCCTTCACGCGGACGTTTCTGTGCTATATCGACGCCGACGGACGGGCCGGCAAGCCCTTCGTGCTGCCCCGGGAGGACCCCGCGTTCTATGAGTCTTGCCTGGATGCGTTCAGCGTTCCGGAGCTGATCCGCGGGCCGGTGAAGATCAGTTCGCGGGCCTTCGTTCACGCGGTCCGGGGGCAGCCCGATGTGCCGATAACCTCGGTCACGGGAGCCACGCCGAGCGCCACCCCTGCCGCGACCGAACCCTGGAAAGCGTCCTCCTCTCTCGAACAGGCCCCGTCCCGTTAGTCGGTGTCACGCCGCGACTCAAGCCCGTATCCACGACCTCGAGCGAGAGCCGCCGTCCTGGTCAGGTCCGATATTCGCGGGCGATGGCGCCAGCCGCACCCGGATAGTCGGGGGAATGGGTTTTCAAGTGGACAGACCTTCCCGTTGAGACGATGATACGGGTTAGCAGTCCGGCTCCATGAGGGTCTGCGGCGGCCGGGCAGTTCAATCGAAAGGAATGCGTGGTATGTGCGGGATTGTGGCATATCTGGGGCATAAGCCGGCCCGGCCGATCCTGGTCGAGGGGCTCAAGCGGCTGGAGTATCGCGGGTACGATTCGGCGGGCGTCGCGCTGCTGTCGGACGGGGCGGTCGCGCTGACAAAGACCGCCGGTCGCATCAGCGCCCTGGAGGCGGTTCTCCCGGCGGAGGATGCCGGCCAGAACATCGGCCTGGGGCACACGCGTTGGGCCACGCACGGGGCCCCCACAACGACCAATGCCCACCCACACGTCGATTGCACGGGCAAGATCATCGTCGTCCACAACGGGATCATCGAGAATTACGCCACGCTCAAGACGTGGCTGGCCGGCAAGGGGTGCACCTTCGCCAGCGAGACGGACAGCGAAGTCGTCGCGACCCTGATCGGGCATTTCTACGCGAATCCGGCCGAATCCGGGGCTACGGCCGCCCTGGAGGGCGCGGCGCGCTTTGAGTGGGCGGTCCAGCAGGCCTTGCGCGAGGTGGTGGGCACGTACGGCTTGGCCATTGTGTGCACCGATCTGCCGCACGTGTTGATCGGGGCCAAAAAGGGCAGCCCGCTCATCCTGGGGGTGGGCGAGAATGAGTACATCCTGGCCTCGGATGCGGCGGCCATCGTTGAGCATACCACCCAGGCCATCTACCTGTCCGACGATGAGATCGTAACGATCACGCCGGAGGGGTTTCGCACCAAGACGCGGGCCAACGTGCCGGTCACCAAGGAATTGCAGGAAGTCGAGTTCTCACTCGAGCAGATCGAGCTGGCGGGCTGCGAGCATTACATGCAGAAGGAAATCGCCGAGCAGCCGACCAGCCTGGCCCGAACGCTGCAAGGGCGGATCGACCTGCAGAACGGTCGCGTCGTGCTGGGTGGTCTGCAATCGCACCTTCGCACCCTGACGCGGACGCGGCGGATCATCCTGGCGGCCTGTGGCACAGCCTGGCACGCCGGGTTGGTCGGGGAGTTCCTCTTCGAGCAGCTCGCGCGGATTCCGGCGGAGGTCGAATACGCCAGTGAGTTGCGTTATCGCAACCCAATCATCGAGGACGGTACGATCGTCATCGCGATCAGTCAATCGGGGGAGACGGCCGACACGCTGGCCGCGATCGAGCAGGCCAAGGAGCGCGGGGCGCTGGTGCTGGGGGTGGTGAACGTCGTCGGCTCGACGATCGCCCGCACCACCGACGCCGGGGTCTACCTGCGGGTGGGTCCGGAGATCGGCGTGGCCAGCACCAAGGCCTTCACCGCCCAGGTGGCGGTCTTGGCGATGATGGCCATCGAGCTGGGACGCCGCCGCCATATCGCCTCGGAACACGCGGCGGAGCTGTTGACGGAGCTGACGGCGATCCCAAGCAAGATCGAGCGAATCCTGGACCAGGGGCCGCACATCCGCTCCATCGCCGAAGCGAACATCGAGCGAAACAACTGGCTGTTCTTGGGGCGGGGCTTCAACTACCCCGTGGCCCTGGAGGGGGCGCTCAAGCTCAAGGAGATCAGCTACATTCACGCCGAGGGACTGCCCGCGGCCGAGATGAAGCACGGGCCCATCGCGCTCATCACCGAGGGCCTGCCGGCGGTGTTCATCGCCACGCGCTGCGCGCACTACGATAAGATCATCGGCAACATCGAAGAGGTCCGCAGTCGCGGTGGCCGGACGATCGTCGTGGCCGACGAGGGCGACGAGCATATCCGTCGCTACGCCGATCACCTGATCACCGTGCCCGAGACGGTGGACGCCTTGCAGCCGATGCTGACGGTCGTTCCGCTGCAATTGCTGGCCTATCACGCCGCCGTATTGCGCGGGCACGACGTGGACAAGCCGCGGAACCTCGCCAAGAGCGTGACCGTGGAATAGCCTCCATGACCAGCTTCTTGGGGCGGCGGCTTTCTGCCGAGGGCAAAGGGCGGGTCATGGCGCAGACGCATGAGCGACGGCCGAACAAGTCGGCTTTGTCGTCGTAAACGAAAGTGTGTCTGCGGAGGGCAGGAGGACACGATGAAGCGTGCGACGGATGTGCCGTCGTCGGCATTTCAAAATGGGGGACAGGTCTGTCAATTCGTTATCTTGACGGTGCACGGCGTGTTCGGATACACTAAGGGGATTAGCAGTCCGTTGAAAAACGTACGGGCCACAGAATCGGGCCCTTCTTGTCATTCCCGCGAAGGTCGACGACGCGCCACGGCGGGCGGGAATCCACGCTTTGCGTGCAGAGAGCACACCACACGTCGAGCGTGGACCCCGGATCAAAGCCTGCCCCGGACCTGATCCGGGGTCCGGGGTGACACGTTTTCAACAGGCGGTTAGACTTGGTGTCCAGATCGGGATGGATGGCATCTGTCCGAACTGAGAGTTTCTGTGGGGTCATCGGGGTGGAATCCGAGGAAGTACAGTTGTTGGTGGCAGAATTGCGGGGGCTGGAAGAGACGGCTCAAGACGAAGGCTTGCATCCTCTGGCGGCGGAGCTGACGCTGGCCAAGGCCGAGGCCTTTATCGAGTTGGTATCGCGCCGGCAGCGGCAGGTGACCGAATTGGGACAGCGGATCCTCCTGGCGGCGATGTTGGCCCGCGCGCGGGAATGTCGCGACCGTTTGCGCCAGATCGGTCGGGGAGATCAGCGAGGATAATGAATGTGAAGGTGCCGAACGGCCGGGGATCGGCCGGGCGCCACGCTCCGCCGATTCATGTGGGAGAATCCCATGCCGAACGGCACGACCGTGACGTTCATCCTCTATTTCGTGATTCTGCTGGTCATCGGGGCGTATTTCTACCGCCGCAGCACGAGCATTGAGGACTATCTGCTGGGCGGTCGCGGCATGGGGGCCTGGGTGACGGCCCTGAGCGCTCAGGCCAGCGACATGAGCGGCTGGCTGCTGATGGGGCTTCCGGGCGCCGTCTATCTGGCCGGCGGTCGCGAGGTATGGATCGCCGTGGGGCTGTTCGTCGGCACGGCTCTCAATTGGCTGATCGTGGCGTCGCGATTGCGGGTGTACACCGAGAGAGTCGGGGCGATTACTCTGCCATGCTTCTTTGAAGCCCGCTTCGCCGATCCGACCGGCTTGGTGCGGACGCTCTCGGCGCTGGTCATCTTGATCTTCTTCACGATCTATGCCACGAGCGGGCTGGTGGCGGCCGGACGCCTGTTCGAGTCGGTCTTCAACCTGTCCTACACCGGGGCCGTGCTGGTCGGCGGGGTCATCATCGTCTTCTACACGTTCCTCGGCGGGTTTCTGGCCGTCTGCTGGACGGATCTGTTTCAGGGCGGCCTGATGGTGCTGGCGATTGTCGTCGTGCCGATTTGGGGCATGGTGCGATTGGGCGGGCCCGGGGCCGTGGGGCACCGCCTGGCCGAGCAGGGCGTCTCCGTAAGCGTGTTTCCCCAGGGATTCGGCGCGGTGGCGATGCTGTCGGCGGTGGCCTGGGGATTGGGGTATTTCGGCCAGCCGCACATCCTGACGCGGTTCATGAGCGCCCGCTCACTATCGAAGTTGCGGGAGTCCATGGCCATCGCGATCGTGTGGGTGGCGTTGTCGCTGGCCGGGGCCGTGGCGATCGGTTTGGTGGGGGCCGGCATGATGCCGGGCCTGAAGGACGGCGAGGAGGAAAAGGTCTTTATCTACATGATCCAGGACCTGCTTGACCCGTGGCTGGGGGGCGTGATGCTGGCCGCGATCCTCTCGGCGATCATGTCCACCATCGACTCGCAACTGCTGGTCTCATCCTCGGCCCTGAGCGAGGATTTCTATCAGAAGGTCCTGCGCCGTCAGGCCGCCCCGAAGGAGGTGGTTCGCGTCGGCCGTCTCTGCGTGCTTGTGATTGCGGCGATCGCGCTGGTTTTGGCGCTGGCGGTCGATCCGAAGAGGAACCCGGATGAGACGATTCTACGAATCGTGGCCTACGCATGGGGCGGTTTTGGGGCCGCCTTTGGACCGGTGATGCTGTTCGCCCTGTTCAGTCGGCGGACCACGTGGTACTCGGCCTTGGCGGGAATGGTGGCCGGGACGGTGACGCTCGTGGTGTGGAAGCAGACCGGCCTGGGCGGGTGGCTGTATGAGATCGTGCCCGGTTTCCTGGCGGGTGTTTTGGCGATAGCGGTGATTGACCGAATCGCCCCGCAACGGGATGCAGGCATTCTGCGGGTCCATGAGGAGGTTGTCGCCATGGTCGGCGGTCGCGACAGGAAGCCCCCGGGAATGCCGCCGGCCACAAAGTAGACCGCGGCCGCTTGTGGAGAGGGTTGTTTTCGGCTATAGAACGGGCATGATCCATCTTCGCGAGTATCGCCGGGTGATCGGAGCAGGCCAGGTGCTGTACCTGGTCGGTCGCCGCTTGAAGCGGCAGGGGGTGCGGTACACCACGGTTGCGGCGGTCATCGGAGTCGGTGCGGTCCTCACCGATGTCGCGGGAAACCGCATCTTCGGCTATGATCTGCGGGTCAACAAGCTGGACGCCGCGATGCTGCCCGCGGTGGTGGCGCTACTGACCTTCGGTCTGGGGCACAGTCTGATCGCCCTGAGCAACCTGTTCAGCGCCGAACGGATTCTCATGGCCGATGCCAACGGCCTGAACCTCATGGAAGACCGCAAGAAGGCGGATATGCGCTGGCATCTGCAAGTGCTCTGGGAGCGGGTCTTCCAATACGAGGCCCGGCTTCGCGAGGAGGTTGAAGGACCGGGGGACCCGGCCACTGAGCCGGCCGAGGCCTGTTGCGACCGCGGCCATATCCGTCGCATGGTCGATGGGATGGACCCGGCCTGTCGCCATCGTCTGGGGCTCGACGACCAGAATGCAGAGGCCTTCGTCGAGTACATTGAGGCCTTCCGGCCGGTCCGCGCCCGGCAAGGGCGGGCGCAGGAGGGGTTCTGTGCGTCGGCGGGCTATGCCTTGGCCCAGTCGCTGCCGCAGAAGGTGGAATGCTCATGGATCGGGTTCGACCTGTCACTGCTGGAGGACTGGTACGATGGGGCGTTTTTCACGGCTAACGACACCAAGCTACAGGAGCAGTTCGCCGCGCACCAGGTGATTCGCGCGATTCGGGAATGTGTGGGGCTTGGCTGGCGGGCCAAGCTGGCGGAGGTGCTGTTTGGCCATCCGGTGCCGCTGTGGCACGCGTTGACCATGAAGAAGATCGGCACGCGGGTCGGCACGCTCATCGGCCGGATGAACCGGGCGCACACGCGGCCGGGCGAGCCGGCGTTCTTCAATGCCCAAGACTTCCTCTGGAAACATCCGGCCTCCGACGTGTTGGTGGAACAGGTCTTCGGCCCGGGCGTTCTGGATGACCTCCGGCAGACACGACGGGTGCTGTTCCACGAGATCTTCTCGCCGTGTCGCGTCATGGCCCGTGCCCACATTTTCCGCATGTTCGGGGCGGATTGGCGTCGGGCCCTGGCCCTTCGGATGTGCTTCGACGTGGAGTTTGCGGCCGGATGCCTCGACGCGACGCCGACGCAGGATCTGGACCGGATGGAGGACCTTTTTGGGCCGGGGATTTGTCCGGTCGCGTCGATTGAGGCCGTGGGCCGGCGCGCGGCCCAGGTGCTGGCGGTGGGAGATGAGTTCCTCGCGGATTATGTGCCCGAGGCCCTGGAAACGGGTCTGCGGCGGCGGGCGGCCCGTATCGGGTGGTATCTGAACACCGACGGGGTCCGGACCACGGCCGTTGCACGGCCGGAGGGGGCCGCGGAGATTTTTCGGGCGACAATCCTGCCTTGTGAGCGACAATATACACAGCGGGTATGCCTTTTGCGCCAGCACTATGAGCTGACGCGATTGCAGCTATTGTCCTATGTGCGGATGGTCGAAGAACTGGCAGAATACGACGAGACCGGGAGCTAGATGATGGCCGATAACGAAAAGGGCAAAGAGACTCAGAAAAAAGAGCTGTACGAGGTTGTTTTCTATACCTACCCCAAGCTGATTTTCACCTGGCCGCTCATCGCGATGGGGTTCCTGTTGTGGCCGGCCGCCTATTGGGGCTGGGTCGATGCCGAGATCCTCGCCTGGATATGGGGCGCGACGGTGCTGCTGGTCGTGATCACCATGGGGGTGGACATGAACCGCAACTACACGATCTTCGCCCTGGTGATCGTGGTGGCGTTCTGGCTGCTGGTCGTGGTGATGAACCTGAAGGGCTTCACGCTGTTTCGCAGGATATACCATTTCTTCGCGGATTTGGACCCGCAATACAGCCCCAACCTGGGTCTGATCGTAAGCATCCCGCTGCTGATCGCGTTTGGCATCATGTGGGGCTGGACGCGGGTCAACAGCCGCTGGCGGATCACGCACAACGAATTTGAGCACTATCAGCTCGGTCGGTTGGACGACTCGATCGCACGCGGGGCCAAGCGCGTGCGAACCAGCTACCCGGACCTGTTCGAGCTGCTCATCTGTCTGGCCGGCGATCTGGTAATCTATGATGCATCGGGACGACGGGAGATCCGTCGGATCCCGCACGTGCCCATGCTGCCGTTCGTCAAGAAGAAGATTAACATTCTGTTGGAGCGGATGGCCGTCACGCAGGAGGTGATTGACGACGAGTTGGAGGGCGCCGACGAGGGCCCCGAGGACCTCGTCGAGGACCAGCCGCGGGATTAGTTGGCCATGTCTTTTCCAGGTCCAGCATATGCGGACCTTGGATGTCAAGAGAGCCAAGTCCGGTCGAGGCCAGAGAGGGACCGTGGCATGTAGAAGTGTCTGTGTGTCTCCTGTGCCTGGATACGGCCTTTTTGCTTGACGCAGGTCTCTCCGCGATATAGACTGATGCATAGGTGCGGAGGGAAGCAAGATGGGTGATCGCGGGCGATGGCGGGAAGGCCGACATGGACCAGATATTCACGATCGGTCATTCGAATCATTCGATTGAACGGTTTGTTAATCTACTCCTTGAGCACAGGATTTCGTTGTTGGCTGACATCCGGTCCGCGCCTTTTAGCGCGTATTTGCCGCAGTTCAATAGAGACATCCTTCAGCAGCGTCTGCGTGCCGTCCATGTCGAGTACGTGTTCCTGGGCGGGGAGTTGGGGGCCCGCCCGACCGAGGAAAGCTGCTACGTTCACGGCCAGGCCAGATACGACCGGATCAAAGGTCTGCCGACGTTCCGTGAGGGGCTGGCTCGCGTCTTGGACGACAGCCGCAGATACAGGCTGGCCTTGATGTGTGCCGAGGCGGATCCCGTGACGTGTCACCGGAGCATACTTGTCGCCCGTGAGTTGAAGAACCTTCGCCCGGACATTGCTGTTTCTCACATTCACTCGGATGGAAGCACCGAGTCCCAGGAACAGTTGGAAGAGAGGCTTGTCCACGTAGTGAAGTTGCAGCGCGAGTTGTTCGGAGAGCTCAGTACGTGGGGTGGGCTCGTCGAGAGGGCTTACCAAATACAGGCGGAACGGATTGCTTACAGGAAAGTGCCGGTGGAGGCATGAGGCTGTTCACGGTGGGGTTTACCAAGAGGTCGGCGAGGGAGTTCTTCACCCTTCTCCAGGAGAAGAACGTGCGGCGTGTGGTGGATGTGCGGCTTAATAACACGTCACAACTCGCCGGTTTCGCCAAGGCGCGTGATCTGGAGTATTTCCTCCAGGCGATCGCGGGCATCGACTACATACACCTACCCGAGTTGGCTCCGACCCAGGAGCTTCTCGACGCCTACGTCAAGGACAAAGGGGCATGGGCGGATTACGAGCGCGGGTTCCTTCAATTACTCACGGAACGGAACGCGATGGCCACGGTTGCGGAGACACTGCTGGATGGAGATTGCCTTTTGTGCAGTGAACTCACGCCGGAGCATTGCCACAGACGTGTGATTGCCGAGATTCTCCGGGATCACCGGGGTGACGTGGAGATTGTGCATTTGTGAGTTTGACCCAGATTATTGTTCTGTCCAATTCCTGGAAGCACAAAGACTGGTGCCTCGCTGGGATTGACGTCAATGCCGGTTGCTGGGTGCGGCCGGTCACAAGCGATACGGAGGATGGTCGCGTTCGCAGACGCGACATGCGCCTGCGCGGACATGTTCCTAAGCTGCTGGATGTCCTTGGCATCCCCTTGGATGCGACAGGCCCGGACTTCGGTTTCGAGACGGAGAATCGAACGATTCGCCAGGGCGCGTGGAAGCTGGAAGGTCGGGTGAGTCCAAACGACGTGTTTCAGTACGTGGAACGCGCATCCCCCATTCTCCACAATTCCAGGAAGTACGTGACCCTTGCGGACCTGCAACAGATGCCCCTGCGCAAGCGCCGAACATTACAGTTGATCCGGGTCATGCATTTTTCTGTCACGTGTGAGACGGCCCCAACGCGCAGAAAGAAATGGAGAGGCAATATCTGGACCAGCACTGGAATTCTGGATCTTCCTATCACTGATCCGGTCTTTATCCACAAGCTTGATAGAGGCCACACACCGTCCCCCCAGTGCCTTCTAACGATAAGCCTGGCCATGCCGTGGAAATCAAGTGATTCACCGCCGGGAGAGCCGCAGGTCTGTTGGAAACTCATCGCTGGTGTGATCGAGCTCTGACGCGTGAGTGGGTCAGTTTGTGATGACGACCTTTCCTCAGGGGGGCTCACCATCCGGGCGTCGGCTCGGCGGTGATCCAGTTGGCCGGGTCGTTGCCGTAGCTGGCGCCGGGGTCTTCAGGCACGGCAAGATGCAGGCTCAGGCCCGGCTGGTCGATCAGATTGGGTGTGCGGTTGTTGAACTGCGGCCACGGGGGCTCATCGCTGTAGCTGATGCGGTCCAGCGGGATGTAGTGGCGCACGAGGTCCTCCTGGTCCCCCGGCATGGACAACTGCAACGTCTCGCCGGCGTTGTTGAGGCGACCCGACTCCCACTGGAACACCTGGGTGCCCGGCGGCACGCTGAAGCGTTGGCTGAAGGCATGCCAATTCCGCACGAGCACGATTCGCTCCCCGGCCTCCATGAGGGTGTTCAGGGGAAACGTGAAGTCGATCCCATCGGTGAACCGCCATGGCAAGTCCTCGTTCAGGTCGTTGTCGTACGACTGCAACACGACGGGCTCCGCGGCGACGTTGAGCAGCTCCAGGAACTCGAACTCATCGTTGTCGTAGAAGCGGCCCATCGGCGGCTCATAGTATAGCTCACTGACAATCACCGGGCCGACGCGTGGTCCGCTGTTGGCGGCGCCGGGTGTGGCCTCCGCGGTCGCCACGAAATCGACCGCGCCCGTGCTGGTGGCGTGGCGGCCCAGACTGATGTTCGTGGCCGAGGCATCGAAACGCTGCTCGGCGAAATAGCCCGTCAGGCGTCCGTGAGCATCGAGACCGGAGCGCAGGTACACGGTTTCGCCGTTTTCGCTGAGAGCGAACGGGATCCGGCAGCCGGGGGCCTCCGGGTTCCCGAAATGCGTATCCTGGTCAAACACCACAAAACCCTCCGCGGGCAGGATCGTGCCGCCGGGAATCTGGTACCTCATGCGGTTGGGGTCGTCGCGGTTGCTGTCGGACAGGAACCAGCCGCCGATGGGGATCGGGCGGTCCGTCGTATTGTGCAGCTCGATCCAGTCGGGCGCCCCGCCGTGCGAGTGGGCCAGCACCTCGTTGATAACCACGTCCCCGGGCTCCGGCCCGATGCCGGCATCGCTCGTGCCGGGCGAGCCGCCGACGAAGACGCTGGGCCGCCAACCTCCCGATCGTGCCCAATCGTCGGGGTCGGCCCTCGTCGGATCGCGCATCGTCAGAGAGAAACCCTCGCCGTCGGCCAGCTCATACCAGCCGTCGTTGTACTTGAAATCGTGGATCATCGTGCCCACGGCATCCGTCAGGACAACCCGCTCGCCGGCGTTGTCCAGGCGCCCGTCAAAGACCCCGGCCACGGGTATGCCATCGCCGTAAACCGTCCGGAAGCGATCCGGGTGGCGGACGACCACCGCATAGCCGCCCGGCTCCAGCTCCAGGTCGGGGAACGCGAAGCGGATGCCCTCGGTGAAGGCCGCCCAGTGCACGTTGATGGTCTCGGCGCCGACGTTACAGACCTCGATGAACTCCAGATTCGGATCGGTCCGCGGATGGAAGTGAATCTCGCTGATCCGCAGGCTCTCGGCGACGGGCCCCACGCCATAAGTGGCCTCGTTGAGGGCGCTCCACGTGCCGTCCTCGCCGAGCGTGCGGGCCTTGATGCGGGTGCTCTTGGTCAGCTCGATCGACGCCACCGGCTCGGTAACGCGGACCTGCAGCGTATCGTGGCCGGTCTTCTCCCCGTCGAACGCCTCCAGACGCAGCGTATAGATGCCCGCCATCGAGAAGATCGCGTTCGGGTCGGCAATCGTGTTGCTCTTGGTGAAGACCACCTCGCCGCCCTCGGGCGCGGCGGTGACCTGCCACTCCAGCGTCAACGCGCCCGGATCCTCCGGCCGGCCGTCGTCGCGGACGCGGGCGTTGAGCCTCAGGCGGTCATTCGGCCACAGAACCGTCCGATCCGGCCCGACGTCGACGATCGGCGTGTGATTGATGACGGGCAGATCATAATTGAGCATGATCTCGATGGCGTTGAGGAACACTTGCTCGCCGCTGCCGTTCAAGTTGAACGCGTCGTCGTCGGTCGGGTCTTCGGGCGTCAGCGATTCGCCGGCGACAAAGAGCATTCGGGGGCCCGCGGCCGCCTGTCCGGCGCCGGCGTAGAACTCGACCCCCGGATCCCACGTGGCGATCCAGATATGCGCGAAGACATCGCTCGGATCCCCATCCGGCGAGCCGGATTCGGGCATGCGCTGGGCCAGCAGCAGCCCGTTGCCCGCATCGGTGGCGTTGGCGAAGGGCATCTGGCTGGTCACGATGTTCACGGTATCACCGCCCGTCAGCGGGACGCCATAGAACAGGTCATGGTCGGGCACGGGCGTCCAGAGGTCCTTGGGCTCTTCATCGTAGTCCCCCACCGTGCTGAGCCACTTCCAGTGGCTGGAGCGGGCCAGCGAGGCGTTGAGCAGCATCACGGGCGCCCGAATGGAGTTCCAACTGTCGGGCTGATCGTAGCCACTTTGCTGTGTGGTGCTGCTGACGATGACCAGGTCAAAACCGTTCAGCCAGGCAATGCGCTCATCGCCCAGCTCGATGCCGCGCATGGTCAGCAATTGCCGCTCGACCTCATAGCCCTTTTCCTCAAGCAAGTCGGTGAACCCTTCGTCGCGGGTGCTGTCGGTCACCCAGGCGATTCGGTAGGTCGGCTCCTCATCGCCCTCGCCATCCAGCGGACGCACGATGGGAACAGAGGTCGGCGTGGACGCATCGGCCGTGTAGAGACGTCCGCCCGTCGCCGTCAACCCCGGCAGGTTCGGGTCGGAGAACCGTGGATCGGTCCCGTCGAGCGTGTAATACACCGTGCCGGTGATGTTCGGATTGTCGATGTTCAGCACGTTGTCCGGCGCGTAGACCATGCCCCCGTGCTGCGGCCGGGTGCCGACGTAAAACGCCGGGGCCTTCGTCATTGGGTACCAACCGCGGGCGATTAACTGGTTGAGCACGATGCCCGTTCGGCGCGGGAAGTAGTCCTCGATCGTGCGATGGATCTCCGGCAGCCAGTCATCGTCCTTGGTGCGGGGCGGGTCCACCTTGGAGTCCCCCCAGCGGGCGGACTCGGCGATGATCGCCGTCTCAATCTGCCGAGCGCGCTCGATGAACCGGTCAATCGCCGCGTCGGGCGTGAGCAGTCCTTCGTTGAAAAAGTACGTGTGGATGCGGTCGGCGAAACGCAGCCGGTATTCCGGATTCTCACAGAGCCGCTGATGCAGCCACTGCGGGTTGAAGTACACGAACTTCTCCAGGTCGGGGTGCGTCCAGGGGCCGGTGCGGTTCCAGCCGAGGAACAGCGCATGCTCGGCGTCGTGGCAGAAGAACTTCCACCCATCCGGAGCGTTGCGATTGAAGAGCGCATAGTAGTTGTTCGGTCGCCGGTTGCCCAGGAAGTTCGACAACGGGGCGTCGTAGTTGCCCGTGTAGTAGATCACGGCCATGTAGTCGATCAGGTTGTCCAGGTCCAGGTGCCGCTCGTAATCGGGGTTGGGCGTGCCGTCTGGGTTGAGGCCCTGGATGCGATAGTAGGCGGCCGTATCGCCGAACCCCTCCAGGGCCGCCGCCCAGAGGCGTTCATAGGCGTCGGTGGTCCCATCGGTGGCGTTGACGGCATAGGGCCCGGCCTCGACCTTGAGCACGTCATAATCGTCTCGGTCGCCAGCCAGGTACGACTCGGCGTAGCGCGATTCGGGGCGCTCCTGCGTCTGGAACAGGCCCCAGTAGTGCCCATTGACATACAGATGGTAGTAGCGGCTGCGGGTGTACGGCTGGCCCATGAGCCCCTGGGTATCGCGGGACCAGACCTCCCGAACCATCGTATTCTTTGAGCCGTTGTCCATGCCCCACCGGCCCTTGAAGCTCCAGGAGTAGTTCTGGGCCGTCCGCAGGTCGATCTTGTCGAATTCCGTGGCGCCCTCATCCCCGAAGAGCGGGTAATTCAGATTGGCGTCCCCGTATTCGGATCGGAAGAACAGGCGGAAGGCGTGCTTGGGATTGCCGCCGCTGCGACTGGCCCCGCCACGGATGCGAATGCCGCACTGGACCTGGAACCCATCGCTCCCGTCCGGATGAATCAGCTCGATCGAGCCGGGCCGCTCCCAGGCCCGCCCATCCCGCCAGGCGTTGACGTAAATCCCCGTCTCCGGGTCGAACAGGTGCTCCAGGTCGGTGGTCATGGAGATCGTGGGAATCGCCAGCAGGGCATCCTCGATGAGGTCCACGTAACGCGGATCATTCGTGACGTCGGGGTCCATGCCGTAGTCGATGATCTGATCGTGGAACCGTCCGGGTGCGGGCCAGCCCGGCCCCGGCGCCTGGCCGTCGGCACTCTGCGTCTTGATATCATCGAGGAACAGGAAGGTCTGGGCCCCGACGGGGGACGGCTTGTAGCCGATCCTGAAGCCGGCGGCGCGGACGGGCGTGGTGCCGTTGATGGGGATCCCCGCCGATGGAATGTAATTCAGCCCATTGATCTCGGTCGGTTCGCTGCCGTCGAGGGTATAGCGAATGACCGCGCTGTTGGTCTCGCACGTGATGAACAGGGTGAACGGCTCGCTATAGAAACCGCGCTTGTGGCTGAACTCCACGTCGCCCACGAACCCTAACCATGCCTCACGGTTGGGCCCGCCCGGCGTGGGAACGGCAAAGTAGCGCAGACGGTTTTCGAGCAGACCGTAGGAGATGTCCCGCTGTTGTTCGGGGTACCCGTACTGGTCGAGCTGAAACTCGTAGCCTGTAAAGGCTTGGGCGATCGTGCCATCCGGCCGGATCAGGGCAAGGTAGGCGCCGCTGCGCTCCAGCCGGAAGTTCGTGTGCAGAATCTCATTCGGGTCGCAGCGATCCTTGCCGGAGGCAAAAATCACAAGGTAATCGTGGCCCTGCAGCTCGGTCTTCTCCGGGAACGTCCATTCGCGGATGTCCTCGGGGTCCTCGTAGTACCGCAGCGACCAGCCCTCGATGCAGGTTGGCTCGGCGGAGAGATTGTACAGCTCGATCCAGTCGGAGGCGTCACCGTCCTCGTCAAGCAACTCCCCGCGGTCGGGGTCGATGGGGGCACGGCTGCCGTTGGAGGCGAGAAACTCGTTGATCACGACGGGGCCGACATTCTTGCCCCAGGTGTAGGACAGGACGGTGAAGTCGTCGATGTCGATGCGCCCGTCGGGGACCAGGTCGGCGCACCCGTCCGGCCCTTCGGAGCAGGCCGGCTTGTCCAGCCACTGTTCGGCAAACACGACCAGGTCCTGGATGTCCACCGTGCAGTCGCCGGTCAGGTCGCCTTCCGGGCAGTCCGCCAGCAGCGGCAGGACCGGCCCGCAAGCCACCCACAACAACACACGAAGCCATTGGGTCAGCCCAAGACCGTGCACGTACACCACTCTCCCAGGGGTCAATTCACCTCAGCCCGTGTCCCCTATTATACCCATTTCCGCGGCCCAAGTCAATTCACAGCCGCGGATTAGGCGCCGGCGGCGGGAGTTTGTGGCGTTGATGGGGTGATCAAGGCTTTTCACTTCGTGGCGATCCGAGGGGATCGAACGTCAGGGCGGCGGAATTGATGCAGAATCGCAGGCCCGTCGGCGGGGGCCCATCGCGAAACACATGGCCCAGGTGGCCGCCGCAACGGGTGCACAGCACCTCGGTCCGCACCATCCCCGCGCTGGTGTCGCGGCGATAGGTCAGGGCATCTTCCCGAACCGGCTCGAAGAAGCTCGGCCAGCCGCACTGCGAGACGAACTTGGCATCCGAGATGAACAGCTCGCTGCCGCAGCCGGCACAACGGTACAGCCCCGCATCCATCGTGTTCCAATACCTGCCGGTAAAGGGCCGCTCCGTGCCTTTGCGACGCAGAATGCGGTACTGTTCAGGCGTCAGTCGTTGTCTCCACTCGGCGTCGCTGAGGGTAACGCTCTCGTCCTCCATGGCCAGGCCTCCCGCGGGGTGGTTCTCTAATTGGCGATTGGCTTTCGCCTGTGTCGACTCCGGATTCGCCGCCGCCGGTGCGGAGTCGCCCGTCGCAGGACTTGACGCCGATTGCCGCTGAATCCGCCGCCATGTCTCCCACGAACGATCATCACAGCCCATCTGCGACGTGGTCACGACCACGAGGGCCGATAGTGCAACGATGTTGTACAATGGGCATTTCATGGCGTATTTCCGCAACTCCTGGCGATTCGCCGCCGTTGACCCTTACGCCGGAGCCCGCCGCCGGTTCGACGGACCAGGTCTGATAATCGCATGGCCCCTGCGGGCGATGTGGCCTGGTGACCCGTGACGATGCCCCGGTCGCAGGCGGAGAAAAGCCTTGAAAACAGGGTGCGACGCCACTATACTATATAACACAGGAGGTTTACGTTGCAAACCTGTTCGATCTGACGGTCGCGGAGAACCCGTACCACGATGAAGCGTTTGTTGGACTACCACAAGAGGGTGCGGTGCGCGGTCGTCGTACTCGGTCTGTGCGGTATGGTTCTGGTCGGCGGTGCTTGGGCCGCGCCGGTCTCCTCCCATCGGGCCGAACAGGTCGTTCGAGGGTGGCTGCACATCAAGGGGCGGACCGCCCTTGGGCTCGAAGCGAGGCACAAACGCATCGGCCCCGCCAGCACGTACTATGGCCCACGCGGCGAATGCCTGTACCACGTCGTACCGCTTGAGCCCCAAGGCTTCGTGATTGTCGCGGGCGACGACCAGGCCGAGCCGGTCATCGCGTTTTCGATGGCCGGGCGATTCGAACCTTCAGCGGGAGTCCCGCTGGCGGACGTGCTCGAACGCGACCTGTCACGCCGCTTTGCGACGGCCGCGGACCGTCTGCGACAACGGTCCGTCCCCTCACGGATCCCCCGACGCTGGGAGCAGTTGCAGGAGGCCGACGACATCCCCCAGCCGCCCACCGATCCCATCACCAACATGACCGACCTGGACGATGTCCGCGTGCCGCCGCTGGTGGCCAGCACGTGGGGCCAGACGACCGTGGGCAATTACATCAACGGGTTGAGTCTCTACAACTACTACACGGGGCCCTACGAAGACGGCAACTCAAACAACTATCCCTGCGGCTGTGTGGCCACGTCCATGGTCCAACTGATGCGATACCACGAACACCCCACCGCCAGTCCCTGGTACTTCAATTATGGTCTGATGCCGCTGGTTCCCAAAAGCACGATCACTCTGGCCCAGCGACAGGAGATCGGACGGTTCTGCTTCGCCGCCGCCGAGGCGGTTGATACCCAGTACGGCGCATCCGGGTCCAGCGCCAGTCTGTACGACGCGGCGCACGAGCTGGTCGATACATTTGGCTTCGGTCAGGGCATCTACGGCTATAATCAGGGCAACAACATCGGCGCCGCGGTCTTACTGCAAATGATCAACCCCAACCTCGATGCCCGCCTGCCTGTCCTGTTGGGTCTGGACGGCGCGAGCGGCGGACACGCGGTGGTCTGCGACGGTTACGGCTATGACGCCGGCACGTTGTACCATCACCTGAACATGGGCTGGAGCGGTCTGTCCGATGTGTGGTACGCCTTGCCGGATGTTGATGCCACGTACTATGAGTTCAACACCGTGGACGTCTGTGTGTACAACATCTTTACGTTCGGGACGGGTCAAGTGGTCAGCGGACGCGTGACGGATCCCTTTGGCGCGCCGCTGTCGGGGGTGTCCATGGGCCTGTCCGCCCGCGGCTCGACGTTTTCGACCCTGACCGATCTTCGCGGGGTGTACGGCCAGGGACAGCTTCCCAGCAATACCAATGTTACGATCACCCCTTCCAAGCGAGACTGGACGTTCACCGCGCGAACCGTGAAGACGGGTTGGAGCATTCAGAGAACTCAAACCTGCGGGAACCTCTGGGCTGTGGACTTCGTGGGGTACCCGGCGGTCGGGCTGATCCGGTTCGACCACGAGGTGTATGTCGCGGGGCAGACCGTGACGATTCAATTGGCCGACGCCGCACTGATCGGACGCCAACAGTACGACGTGCTCGTTACCACGACCGCCGGGGACCAGGAAAGCGTACAGTTGACCGAAACCGCGACCAATTCCGGCGCGTTCCAGGGCTCGATCCCCACCGCCGAGGCCGGCTGGATCGCCGGTGATGGTGTGCTGCAGGTCTGGGATGGGCAGACGCTGACGGTGACGTATCCGGATGGGACCACGACGGACAGCGCCGCCATCGAGGGCGCTGCGACGCTCCAGCCGCCCACCGCCTACGGGCAGCTCGCATACGTCCCGACGGGACAGGCAACGACCATCCTTCTGGAGGTCGAGGATGATGGTTTCCCGCAGCAGATCCTGCACTGCGTGGTGACATCGCTGCCTGCATACGGCATTCTACAGGATGCACAAGGGCGGACAATCATGACCGGCGATTTGCCCTACACATTGCCGCAGCAGGGACGTACCGTCGATTACACTCCTGGCGATTGTTTTGTCGGTCTGGACGAGTTTACGTTTGTCGCCGACGATGGCGGCGATGCTCCGCAAGGGGGCTGGAGCGATCCGGCGGGGATCACGGTCGCGGCCGCGGCGGTGATGGGTACGCATTTCGAGCAAGGGCTGCCCGCCGGCTGGCAGGTGATCGACGGTTACGCGGACGGCATGACCTGGCAATGGTCGGACGCCGAAGGCTACGCCATGATGCTCGTGGACAGCGACGCCGCCGGCAAGGTCTGGATGGACGAGCATCTCATCAGCCCGCCGGTCGACTGCTCGGCCTTCCAGGTGGTCAAGCTGGTCTACGACCATGATTTTTACTTCAATGAAGACGAGATCGGCGACGTGGACGTGCGGGTCGATGGCGGCCCGTGGCAGCGGGTTCGGCGCTATCAGGGCGCGGATGACTGGGCGGTGGTCGAGCTGGATGTTTCCAACGTGGCCGCGGGCCGCGCCAACGTCCAAATCCGCTGGCGCTACCACAACGCCTTCTGGGACTGGTACTGGGCCCTGTTTTCGGTGGGGGTTCTGGGCTCACCGTCGGCGGTGCCTGGTGACGTCAATGCGGACTGCCGCGTGAATCTGAGGGATTTTGCCCGATTGGCCGCATCCTGGAACAGCCTTGAACAGGACCCGGCCTGGGATGGAGCCTGTGACCTGGCCGAGCCCCGCGGACTAATCAACGTGGAGGACCTGCGGGTTTTGGTCGATGACTGGCTCAGTGGACCGTGATTCCTCCCACAGATCGCAGGTGCTGATTGCCGAGAGTGCGTGACAAAGGGCGCGGAGCAGGGCGGCTCGGAGGGTGGATCGGGCTGCTTGTTCTCTGCGCCTTGGCATGGTCGGCGGTTCGGGCCGAGCCCGTGAATTGGCTGGCCCGAAGCGGCTTCGAACGGCCGCAGGACCTGGACCGGTTCGAACGCCTGACGGCAAAGGACCGGATCGTCTATCGTCGCGTCCGGCGGATCGGCGAGGCGCTGGTGCAACGCGATTTCGTCGCCTACCACTTCGACGACAAGGGACGCCTGCTCGATTTTCGCGTCCATTGGCGGGATGACCTGCCTGAGACGCTGCCCCCCGTCATCGACCGCCGAAGGCTTACGGTGCTGGTCGATGGTGAGGTGCGCTACGCCGGCCTGTTCTATCTGGCGCCGGACTGTGAGGTGACGCCGATCAACCCGCTTCCAAAGAACCCGTGCTGGGTTGTGGAGACCTTGCGTAGCGGCCGCATCGAGGGGGTGGTGGTCGATGCGGTGGAGGGCCGCATACTTGGCGCGGCCGTGCCGCCACCGTATGAGGCCATCTCGTTCTCCGGGCCGATCAACATCTCCGAATGCAGCAGCGCCTGGACAAGCTGGTACCAGAACGCGGCCGACTGGTTTGATCGTATGGGCTACCCCACACAACGCGTGCGGTACCCGGGTCAGGCCACCGTTCGGGGGCACATCCAATCCTACGAGACCGCCTTGTTCTACGAAATGGGCCACGGGGGCTCGACAAGTTTCACCAATGGCTGCAGCGACGCCACCTCCGCCGGGGAGATTGGCAACTGGTTGATCGACTACCCGCCGATGCCGTTTGCCTTCATCGGAAGCTGCGGCGGCATGTGCAGTACCGGACCGGGCACCTTGTCGCATGCCTTCCGTAAGGGTTCCGAGGAGCGGACCGCCACCGTCGGCTATTGCGGCATGGCCGACGATCCCTGCAAGACGGATTGTTGGTACGGGGGCTACACCGTGTCGTGGCAGGAGCGGATGTTTGAGCTGCTCAGCCAGGGGCGGACGCTGGGCGAGGCGTTCGAGGGGGCCAACCTGGACTATCCGGCTTGTGCCGCGGGCGCGTGTTTTCGGCTGGCCGGCGACGAGAACCTTACACTGACGCCCAAGGTCCGCCGCCGCGTGGATATCACGATCTACGTGGATGCCTCGGCGACGGGGGCCGACGATGGCAGCTCCTGGGCCGATGCGTACCGCGAACTGCGCGACGCGACGGCCGTCACGGCCCCGGGGGATCGCATTTACGTGGCGCAAGGTGTCTATCGACCGGCCTCGCCCGGCGGCGATCGTGGTCGGTCGTTCCATCTGCCTGAAGGAGTGCAGTTGCTCGGCGGGTTTCCGCCGGGCGGCGGCGATGAGGCCGACCGCGATCCCAATCGATTCGAGACTATTCTGTGCGGTGACCTGAATGGCGACGACGGGCCGGACTTCGCCAATCGTGGCGAGAATGCCTACCACGTCATCATTGCCGCCGGTGGAGACGTGGGTACGGTGCTGGACGGTGTGACGATCCGCCGGGGCAACGCCGATGCGCCCTATCAAATCGACACCAGCGGTTTCGCCCAGGCCGGGGGCGGGATGGTCGTCATCGGCGGCGGCCTGAGCGTTATTGACTGTCACTTCATGGAGAATGCCGCCCGTTCGGACCAGACCAGTTGGGGCGGGGGCGTGTATGCCTCCCCCGGCGCCCGGCCGGCCTTTGAGCGTTGCCGGTTTGAGCGGAACGTCGCCGTTGTCGGTGCCGCTCTGTACGGCACGCCGGGCCGCCTGGTGGACTGTCTTCTTGAGGGCAATCGTGCAGGCCGAAATGGTGGCGGTATGTACCTGGTCGGCGGCGCGGGCGACCTGGATATCAGCGGGTGCCGCTTCGCGAGCAATGAGGCCGACCAGGATGGCGGGGGCGTCTACATGATCGACGCCGGCACCGGGCCACGCCTGCTGGCTTGCATCTTCGAGGGCAATCGGGCGGGGCGGTTTGGTGGAGGTATCTGCGGCGATGAGGCCGGCATGCGGCTCGACCAGTCGCGGTTTATGGGTAACCATGCGATACGGGGAGGGGCCCTATATACCCGTGACGTCGAAGCGACGATCAGCCATTGTCTCTTCGCTCAAAACATGGCCGGCGAATCGGGTGGCGGGATCCATGCCGTCCGCGGTTGGCCGACCCTTCGCCAGTGCACGATGGCCGGCAATGAGGCCTCACAGACCGGTGGGGCCCTTGCCGCAAGTGGTTCGCGTGTCGATGTGATGAACTGCATTCTCTGGGATGACCACGCGCCGGCGGGGGCGGAGCTTTGGCTGGGAGATGGCGCCGACATGCTCAGCCTCTACAACAATGTAGCCGGTGGTCGCGGTGGGCTGATGGCGGAAGACGCCGCATCGGTGCAGTGGGGGCCGGGCAACATCGACGTTGATCCCCTGTTTGCCTCGGCCGAAACCGACGATTACCACCTGCAAAGCGCTGCGGGGCGGTGGGACTCCACTCTGTCCCAATGGGTCCTTGACTCGGCAACGAGCCGCTGCATCGACGCGGGCAATCCCGGAACAGACCTGCACGAAGAGCTTGTGACGATTCCGGGCACCTCGGCAGACCACCGTAACCTGCGGGTCAACATGGGCATGTATGGAGGCACGGTCGAGGCCGGCCTGTGCCCGGTCGGATGGGCGCTGTTGAGCGACATGACCAACGATGGCACGACGGACCTGGAGGATCTGGCGATCTTGACCACGTACTGGCAGGCCATCGGTGGCGACCTCCCGGCTGACATGGTTCGCGACAGGGGGGTCAACCTCGCCGATCTGGCCGTCCTGGCCGGTGACTGGCTGGCCATCGCGCCCTGGCATTGAGATCGTCCAGCAGGGGCGGGGGACCGCCCCGTTTGCCCACTCCAAACGCCCGCGCGGGTCAAGGCCACGTCATCCCTGAAGCGTCTGAACCACGTCGGCACAGCGGCGGCACAGGTCCGGATAACCGTCGATCTGCCCGACCGTGGGCCAGTAATTCCAGCAGCGCTGACACTTGGGATGATGGCTCTTGTCGGCCCGCACCTCGAACGCCGGGCCCTTCTCTACGGTCACCTCGCTGGTGATGCACAAAGCTGCGAAGGCCTCGGTCCCGAAGTCGGTGATCAGCTCATAAAGCTCCGGGTCGGCCAGCGTGATCGCCACGGTCGCTTCCTGGTTGCTGTTGATCGTCTGGTCCTTGCGGAGTCCTTCGAGCACGCGCAGCACCTCATCCCGCAGGGCCATGATCTTGTCCCACGCGGCCGCCTCGCTGGTTGTGTCGATCGCCGAGTCCGGCTCCAGCAGGTGGGCCATATGCACGCTGTCGACCGGCTCGGGCTTGTGCTTCATCGCCGTCCAGGCCTCCTCGGCGGTGTGCACCAGGATCGGGGCCAGCATCCGCACCAAGTCGCCGAGGATGCGATGCAGCACCGTCTGGGCCGACCGCCGCGACAGGCTCACTTGCCCGTCGCAGTACAGCCGGTCCTTGAGCACATCCAGGTAAAGACTGCTCATCTGGACCGTGCAGAAATTGTAAAGCAACGCAAAAACCCGATGAAAGGCGAAGCCGTCGTAGGCCTGCCGCACCTGTTCGATCAGTCGCATCAGCTCCTGCATCGCCCAGCGGTCAATCGGCGGCATCTGCTCGTAGGGCACGGCCGCGGCCGGTTCGAAATCGTCGATGTTGCCCAGCAGGTATCGCAGCGTGTTGCGGATCTTGCGATACGCGTCCTGCAGCCGGCCGATCAGCTCGTCGCTGCAGCGCATGTCCTCCTGGTAGTTCACGCTGGCCACCCACAGCCGCAGGATATCCGCCCCGTACTTGCTGACCTCCTCCAGGGCGTTGACGTAGTTGCCCAGCGACTTGGCCTGCTTCATGCCCTTCTCATCCACGGTGAAGCCGTGCGTGAGCACCGTCTTGAACGGGGCCTTCCCCATACTCCCCAGCGCCGGCAACAGCGACAGTTGGAACCAGCCACGGTGCTGGTCCGAGCCCTCCAGGTACATATCCACGGGCAGCGGCCAGCCCCGACGCGAGGCGACGCCGTGCCAACTGCAGCCCGACTCGAACCACACGTCGAAGATGTTCTCTTCCTTGGACAGATCATCCCAGGAAAAGCCCTCCGGCAGCGGAAAGTCCTCGCCCAGGATCTGCCGCGGTGCATCGGTGAACCACGCATTCGAGCCGCGGCGGCCGATGTACTCGGCGATGGCCAGCACGGCCTGCTTACCCCGCTCGGTCTCCAGCAGGCTCTTGCCCTGCGCGTTCACGATCGACGGGATGGGCAGCCCCCACGCCCGCTGGCGGCTGATGCACCAGTCCGGCCGCGATTCGAGCATGCCGCGAATCCGCTTCTCGCCCCAGGCCGGCACCCACTGCACCGCCGACAGGCTGTCCAGGGCCATCTGCCGCAGGCTCTTGCCGTAGCTTGGAATCACCCGATCCACGCTGATGAACCACTGCTCCGTCGCCCGGAAGATCACCGGCATCTTGCTCCGCCAGCAGTGCGGGTAACTGTGCAGAATCTCACTTTCGGCCACCAGCCAGCCGGTCTTGCGCAGGTGGTCGTTCACCTCGCGGTCAACGTCCAGCACGGACTTGCCCCGCAGCCAGCCGGGCACGGTGTCATCGTAGCAGCCATCGTCCTTGACGGGCGAATAGACCGCCAGGCCGTTCTGCTGGCCCGCCAGGTAGTCCTCGACGCCGTGTCCGGGGGCGACGTGCACCAGACCCGTGCCGTCCTCGGTCGTCACGAACTCTGCGGTGATGACGAACCATGCGTCGTGATCCGTCGGATTCTTCTCGACGAACGGATGGCGGTACCGCAGCCCCGCCAGGTCCTGGCCGCGGATCGGCTGGCTCCGCTGGTACTGGTCGGCCTGCAGGCCGGCCATCGCGGCGACGGCCTTGACCCGCTCGGCGCAGACCAGCGAGCAGAAACGCCGCCCATCCTTCTCGTACGTCATCGTGACGTAGTCCAGCGACGGGTGCACCGCCACGGCCAGGTTCGCCGCCAGCGTCCACGGCGTCGTCGTCCAGATCATGACGCACACCGCCGCCTCGCCATCGGGCACGAGCCCACGCTGCCGCAACCGCTCCACCGACTCGGCCTCGAGCGGAAAGTTCACCATGATGCTCGGCGAGGCGATGTCCTTGTACTCCAGCTCGGCGTCGGCCAGGGCCGTCTCACACCCCACGGACCAGTGAATCGGCTTGAGCTGGCGGTACACCAGCCCGTTGCCCACCAGTTCCGCGAAGATTTCAAGGATGGCCTTCTCGTAGTCGGGATTCAGCGTCAGATAGGGCTCATCGAAATCGCCGAACACGCCCAGGCATTGAAACTGGTCGGTCTGCTTCTTGACGAACTTCAGCGCGTAGTTCTGGCACTTCTTGCGGATCGTCGGCTTGTCGAGCGTGCGAGCGGCCTCGCCCATCTCGCCCATCACCTTCACCTCGATCGGCAGGCCGTGGCAGTCC
>NPIE01000256.1_pt2 | contig 70287 bp, 67 predicted proteins | sample 8637661 | NCBI WGS metagenome assembly NPIE01 (sample SAMN07420842, study PRJNA396082) | bioreactor metagenome | isolation source: sample BA12 brine-fed electro-methanogenic bioreactor BA | place: Japan: Kochi | collected 2016-12-09 | reverse complement strand
GGACTGCATGCGCCAGGCGGGCATTCCCGATGGCGTAGTCAACTTCGTGTCCGGCCCCGGCTCTGTTGTGGGCAAGGCTCTGGTGGAAAGCGACGATGTGGACGGCCTGACTTTCACCGGTTCATTTGATGTCGGCATGGGCATTTACCGCACTTTTGCCGAAGGTGACTATGTGCGCCCCACAATTTTGGAGCTGGGCGGGAAGAACCCGGCCATCGTCTCCAAGAATGCCGATATCGAAGATGCCGTGCTGGGGATCGTGCGCTCAGCCTTCGGCCTCCAGGGACAGAAGTGCTCAGCCTGTTCCCGGGTTTTCGCTGAAAAAGAAGTCTACGATAAGCTGGTGGAACGCGTCGTCGCACTGACCGAGAAATTGACCCTCGGCGACCCGGTCGAGAGGGAGACCTACATGGGCCCCGTCGTCACCAAAGGCGCCTATCAGGACTTTCAGGCATTCTGCGGTGAACTCAAAGAAGCCGGCAAGGTTTTGACCGGCGGCGAAGTGCTTACCGAGGGTGATTTCGGCAAAGGCTATTTTTGCCAACCGACCGTGGCGGTAGATGTGCCTATTAATCATCGTTTGTGGGGGCATGAGATGTTCGTCCCGATCACCATGATCCACCCGGTGGATGATCTTCACGAAGCCATGGAACTGGCCAACAGCACACGCTACGGGCTGACGGCAGGCTTCTACGGCAGCGAGGAAGAAGCGGGATGGTTCTTTGATAACATCGAAGCGGGCGTGACCTATGCCAACCGACCGCAGGGTGCCACGACCGGTGCCTGGCCTGGCTATCAGCCTTTTGGCGGCTGGAAGGGTTCCGGTGCCAGCGGCAAGAACGCCGGTGGCCTGTATTACCTGCCCCTGTATATGCACGAACAAATTCAGACCCTCATCCGCCGAGGGTAATCAGAGAGAGATTAATAAGTATAAAACCGGATGGCGCGTTTGTGAGCCATCCGGTTTCGACCATATCCGATGATACGATTTTTACTTTCACGTTTGGGCTGTATGATGGTGCTAATTGGCAGCATTGTCCTGGTATTGGGGATTGCTGCTGAGCGTTCCGGACAGCCCGCTTTTGATCTCGTATTGATCGGCATTGGCGTTTCATTTATTGGCTTCTTATTGTGGAATAAGCTCAGGAAGAAACGGCGCAGCACTCGTTTCTCTCTTTTCCGCAAACGACGACATGATGATGAAGAAGAACAGGAAGAGTCCTGGGAGGATCAATGGTATGACTAAACTGATGTCACTGCATGATGCGGTACAAGACTATATTCATGATGGCGACCTGCTGTATGCCAGCGGTTTCACCCACTTAATTCCCTTTGCCGTGGGGCATGAAATTATCCGCCAGGGTGTCAAGGACCTGGTGCTAGCCAGGGCGACGCCAGACCTGATTTATGACCAGATGGTAGCCGCGGGCTGCGGACGCAAGGTGATCTTCTCTTACATGGGAAATCCGGGGGTGGGGTCCCTGCGCCGGGTACGGGCGGCGATTGAGGCTGGCGAGCTGGCATGGGAGGAATATTCCCATTTCAGCATGATCAGCCGTCTGCAAGCGGGGGCCAGCGGGCTGCCCTTCATGCCGATGAACCCCACCGGGGACCTGGATATCACGGTTCAAAACACCAATTACAAACATGTAAAAGACCCTTATACGGGTCAGAATGTGGTGGTCGTCCCGCCTCTGAAACCGGATGTGGCGGTGGTTCACGTCCAGCGGGCGGACGCTAATGGCAACGCCCATGTGTGGGGCATCCTTGGCGAGCAGCGGCTGGCGGCTTTTGCCAGCCAGCGCGTGATCCTCACCGCAGAGGAGATCGTGGACGAATCGGTGATCCGATCTGACCCCAACCGAACCCTGATTTCTGGGTTGGTGGTGGATGCGGTGTGCCATGTGCCTTACTGTGCGCACCCTTCCTATACTCAGGGGTATCATGATCGGGATAACGCGTTCTATCTGGCGTGGGATGAGATCAGCAAAACTGATCAGGGTGTTCAGGCTTATCTTGAAGAATGGGTGTATGGGCTGCCGGATCGGGCGGCGTACTGGGAAAAACTCGGCCCGGAAGTCCACGAGCGTCTGCATGCAGGGGAACGCTTTTCACAACCCATCAACTACGGCGATTATTGAGGATGAGGTCAGCATGACAACAGCAGTGTCTTATAACGCACAAGAATTAATGGTGGTCAACGCCGCAAGGCTCTTGCGGGATCATGATGTGGTGTTCGTGGGGGTGGGCATCCCCAACCTGGCCTGCAACTTGGCCATGCGCACCCACGCGCCCAAGCTGCAAATGATCTATGAGGCGGGTGTGATCGGCGCGCAGCCCTCCCGGCTGCCCCTTTCCATCGGCGACCCCTCGCTGGTGTCCGGCGCGGCTTCGGTGTGCAGCATGTATGATGTCTTCACCCTTTATCTCCAGCGCGGCAACGTGGACGTAGGTTTTCTGGGCGGCGCGCAAATTGATCGATTTGGCAATATCAACGCCACCGTGATTGGGGACTATCAGCATCCCAAAGTGCGGCTGCCCGGCTCCGGCGGGTCCATGGAAATTGCCGCTTGGGCCAACCGTTGTTACATCATCACCCCGCATCGCAAGCGTCGTTTCCCGGCGCGGGTGGATTTTCGCACCTCAATTGGCTTTCTGGACGGTGGTGATGCCCGCGACAAAGCAGGTGTGCGCGGCGGCGGCCCGGAGGCTGTAGTGACGGATTTGGGTGTAATGAAGCCCAACGCTAAGGGTGAACTGGTGCTCGCAGCGCTGCATCCCGGTATCAGCTTTGAGCAGGTGCAGGAAAACACAGGCTGGCCCCTCAAGCAGGCGGAGGATTGCTCGCTCACAGAGCCGCCCAACTCGGAGGAACTGCGGATATTGAGGGAGGATTTGGACCCGCAGCGCATCTATATCTGACCGGTTTGGGTAGAATAAAATAAACCGGAGTGAACCCATGAAAAACGATATTCATGTTTTAGTAACAGATGATTTAGCTCAGGAAGCGCGACAGAAAATTTATCAGGTCTCAGATCGGATTAAGTTAAATGTGGTTCCTACCAGCGACCCTGAGAAGATATCAGATGATGTCTGGGGGGAGACCGAGATTCTATATACCTGGGAAGTGCTTCCTGCTCCGGATAAAGCGCCCAACCTGAAGTGGGTGCAGTTCAGGAGCGCGGGTGTGGATGCTGTGATTGACCATCCCCTGGTGCAGGATAAGGAGGTCATTGCCACCACGATGAGCGGGGTGATTACGGGGCAGATTGCCGAATATGTCCTGATGGCGATGCTGGCTTTCGGCCAGAAACTGCCCAAGCTGCGCCGGTATCAGCGGGAGCGGAAGTGGCCTGAGGGGGAAGAGAAGTGGAAAGGCTTCCTGCCGGTGGAGCTCCGGCACAGCACGGTGGGCATCCTGGGTTATGGCAGCATCGGCCGGCAGGTGGCGCGGCTGCTGCAGCCCTTCGGCGCCAGGGTGCTGGCTGCCAAACGGGATGTGATGCACCCCGAGGATACCGGATTTATCCAGGAGGGGATGGGCGATCCCCATGGTGATTTCTTTCATCGGCTGTATCCCCTAGAAGCGCTGCACAGCCTGCTTGGGGAAAGTGACTTTGTCGTCCTGGCCCTGCCGCTGACGAATCGGACCTATCATCTCTTGGATGCGGATGCTTTTGACGCGATGAAAGAGTCAGCCTACTTGATTAATGTTGGGCGAGGGGAATTAATCGATCAGGCGGCATTGGTACATGCCTTGGATGCGGGATTGATCGCTGGCGCGGCTTTGGATGTTTTTGAGGAAGAACCCCTACCAGAAGACAGCCCTTTGTGGGAAATGGACAATGTGATCATCAGCCCTCATGTCTCCGGCCTCAGCCGCCATCTCGATGAGGATACGCTGTCCTTGTTTATTGAGAACTTGAACCGCTACCTGGCGGATTTACCGCTGCACAACCGAATTAATCCTCAGAGAGGCTACTGAGGATCAGATAATCTCCTTTTGTGCACAAATGTTCCAATTCAAAGGCTCTCATGGTAAAATCAGCCCATGGATTTATTTGAACACGCCATGCAGGAACGGATGGAGCATGAGTCGCCTTTGGCAGACCGCATGCGGCCGCAGACCCTGGATGAAATTGTGGGGCAGGATCACATCATCGGCGAAGGACGACTCCTGCGCCGAGCCATCCAGGCCGATCGATTGTTTTCATCCATTATCCTCTACGGCCCCCCAGGGACCGGCAAGACCACCCTGGCGCGGGTCATTTCCAATTTAACAAAGGCCCATTTCGAAAGCCTCTCTGCGGTGTTGGCGGGTGTGGGAGACCTGCGGACGGTGATCGCTGAGGCGAGGGAGCGCCGTAAGCTTTACCAACGTCGGACGATCCTGTTCATTGACGAGGTGCACCGCTGGAATAAATCACAGCAAGACGCCCTGTTACCCCACGTGGAAACAGGGTTGGTGACCTTGATCGGCGCGACCACCCAGAACCCCTACTTTGAAGTAATCAAGGCGTTGGTTTCCCGCTCCAGAATTTTTGAATTGAACACGTTAACCGAAGAAGATATTCGGGAAATATTGTTGAACGCTTTGGGAGACCCGGAGCACGGCTACGGCAAGCTGGATGTGACCCTCGAACCAGAGGCGATGGCGCACCTGATGCGCATGGCTGGGGGCGATGCCCGGAACGCCCTCAACGCGCTGGAGTTAGCAGTGGAAACGACCCCGCCGGATGAGGATGGTGCGATTCGGATTGGCTTGGATGTGGCGCAGGAATCTATACAGAAACGCGCCGTGATGTATGACAAGAATGATGATGCCCACTATGACACCATTTCTGCCTTCATCAAATCTGTGAGGGGTTCCGACCCGGATGCCGCCCTGTATTGGCTGGCGAAGATGCTTTATGCCGGGGAAGACCCACGCTTTATCCTGCGCAGGCTGATCATCCTGGCAGGTGAAGACATCGGCATGGCAGACCCCATGGGGTTGGTGGTGGCCAATGCCGCAGTGCAGGCTTTTGAGTTCATCGGTCTGCCGGAGGGCATTTTCCCCATCACCGAAGCCACCCTGTACCTGGCAACTGCACCAAAATCCAACTCTGCCTTTGCTTACCATGCCGCCTTGCATGAGATTGAAGAAAATGGCCCTGGTCCAATCCCCGTTCACTTGATGGATGCCAGCCGGGACTCCAAGGGTTTGGGGCATGGACAGGGATATGATTATCCCCACGATCACCAGGATCACTGGACACCCCAGCAATACCTGCCGGAACAATTAATCGGAACTCATTTCTACCAGCCCTCGGATCAGGGGTATGAATCCCAAGTTCAGGATCGCCTGGCGCGCTGGCGGGAAGCACAGGCGAAAGCCTTGGCAGATTTACAGAAGGATGAGAAACGGCAGGGATGACTATCTTTCTCCTGATTCGGCATGGACAAAACGATTTACTGGGTAACAGCCTGGCCGGCCGACTGCCTGGCGTTCACCTCAACGAAGCGGGCAGGCAAGAAGCTGAGCGACTGGGAGAAATACTGTCCAGTTATCCCATCAATGCGGTTTATGCCAGCCCATTGGCGCGAGCGCAGGAAACAGCGGCGCCCATCGCAGCGCGGCAGGGATTGGCAGTTGAATCCCTCCCTGCATTAATTGAGATAGATTTTGGCGACTGGCAGGGAAAAACATTTGAGGAACTTAAGAAACAGGCCTTATGGGATCAGGTTCATAAACAACCCAGCGCCATTCGATTTCCCAATGGTGAGGGCTTTGCCGATGCACGGGACAGGGTGGTTGGGGGATTAATAAAATTGAGCAGACAGTACGATGAGAAGGACATTGTCATCTGCGTTGCTCATGGGGATGTGATTCGGCTGACGGTGGCTCATTTTTTGAATGTCTCGCTGGACAATTTTCATCGCATCCGCATTTCCCCCGCTTCCATCAGCGTTTTACACCTGAATGAGGAACATGTCTTTTTTGGCCCCATCAATTACACAGATCAATTCCCCCAACTTTCTAAATAAATCGATTCATTCTCTTTCCTATGAATAGCGTAGTTATCGTCGGCATTTGATAGGGATCTATATTATTTTACGAAGGACTTGTCCTGCTTGAATTATAATTAGGCCATTCAATAATTATTTAAGGAAAAAGCCATTCGCCAATGACACCTTATGCGCAGTTTCCAAATCCCCTCTTAAGGGAGAGTAAATGAGTTCTGAGTCCCAAACACCCTGGCTCCCATTCGTTATTGCCGGCTGCCTGAATCGGGATTACATATTGCCCATTTCCGGACCGCCCCGGATTGATGCATTGGGGGGCAATTTACCCTATGCCGCTGTTGGGATGCACTTGTGGGGCGGAGAGGCTGGGTTGGTGGCCCGTGTGGGCGAGCAATTCCCAATGGAAGAGCTTAACCGGTTTGGGGATTTGGGCTTTGACTTCTCCGGGATTAAGGTCCTGAGCGAATCGATGGACCTGCGGCGGTTTATCGCCCATGTGGATGAGACCACTGCCCATCATGAAAATCCCGTTCAGCATTTTGCTGATCGTGGGTTGCCCTTTCCCCCTGAGCTGATGGGATACCGTCAAAAACCACACGCAATTGACAGTCACACAACGCCCTTGAAAAATTCCATCCGGCTCTCCGATATCCCTGAATCTTATCTGGACGCTACGGCCGTACATATCTGCCCCATTGATTATTTATCCCATTTGATCCTTCCCACCATCTTCAAAGGGGGGCAGGCCTCCACGATCACCCTATCACCCTCGCCCGGCTACATGACACCCTCATTCTGGGAGCAGATACCGGGTTTGCTGTCCGATATCACCGGATTTATCGCGGAGGAAAAGGATGTACGCAATTTGTTCCAGGGGAAGAACACGGATCTATGGGAGATGGCGGAGGTCTTGGGGACTTTTGGGCCAGAATATGTCTTAATCCGTACCAATGACATGGGATGTTTTCTTCATGATGGGGTAAGTGGAAAACGCTGGGTGATCCCGGATTACCGCACAACTATTGTAGACCCCACCGGCGGGACCGATGCCTTCGCAGGAGCTTTCTTGGTTGGCTATCGGGAGGATTATGATCCTGTTGAAGCGGCCGTTCTGGGCAGCATAGCTGCCTCTATGGTGGTGGAGGGCAGCGGCGTGTTTTACGCCCTGGATGCCATGCCTGAGTTAAAGGCCGCGCGCAGGGACGCGCTGCGAGACCTCGTTAGAGAGATATAGTTCTCACTTTTTTGGGGGGTATTGTACCTGATCTCCAAAAAACAGCCATTGCTTGAGCCTGGTTTTCACAACCAGCCGGCGGATATGCTGACTGGCTTCTTTCGCACGCTCTTTATTGATGATGTGGGTGCTGAATTGATCCAGATGATATTCCTGGATGATTGCCGCGGCAGATTCCCTCGTTTGAGGGATTAGTCTTGTCAAGAATTGTGCCCGGTCCGTGGGTGTATCCGCTGGATTGAGGGCATATCCCATGAACTTGATAGAACGACCCAATTGCTGATAGGCCTTTTCTGCTGCTGACATCTGAGCTCGATAAGACCAACGACTCAGCCACTGGGGCACTTTCTTACCGCATTTTTTTAAGACATTTTCCAACAGCAGGGGCAATGGCTTAATCTTTATCTTGAAGGTCGCTGGGCGGAGGAGGATGAAGACCGCCAGGAACAATCCTGACAGGGAAATAATGACAATCGTCCAGATGACGCGGCTTCCCTCAACACGGGGACTGGATTTTTCGGACGAGGTTCCATTCTTCGCTGCCGACTCGTTTTCTGTCAAATCCGGTGTGGATTCGGGGGTGCCTTCTGGCGTTGGGATGGGCGGGTCCATCAAGGGAAATTCCCAAAGTTCCTGGGTTAATGGTTCGTTTTCATCGCCGGTTTGACCGCCCAGGGGCAGGGTTACGGCCGGCTGCAGTGTAGTTGGTTCGAAAATGATCCAACCAAAGTCTACGAAATACACCTCAGGCCAGGCATGGCTGTCCCGTTTCTGCACGGTGTAGGTTTGGGTCTCTCGATCATAATCACCTGCCGCATATCCAACGCTGAGCCGGGCAGGGATTCCCAGCGAACGCAGCATCAAGACTTCTGCGGTTGCATAATAATTGCAGAATCCCGTTTGCGCATCAAACAAAAACCACTCGAGGGGGTCCACGTCCGGGGGCGGGGGCTGGATGATGCGTGAGTAGTTGATGTTTTCCCGGAGGTAACGGGTGATCTGATTCGCCTGGTCATAGGGATTATCCGCATCTGCTGTGATCTCCGCAGCCAGATCTCGTACTGCAGGAGAAAAATCAGAGGGGAGCTGCAGGTAGCGAGCCAGCCAATCTGGGTAATCCGTCCTGGTTTGACGGAGCTGCGAGATGGTTGGCAGGTTGACCTGGGTTTCCACCTGGTAGCTTTCTCCCACAGCGAATTCCGGTTCTGCCATCATCGCGATCAGGTCCGCTTCGGCATTTGAGATTACCTGTGTTGTCGCTTCCACCGGACGGCTGACCCAGACAGGTGCACCGGTTGCATAAACATTGAGGGGGTTGTCCATTTCAACGGTAAAAGTGTACGCTGCCCTTTCACCACTTTGCCATTCTGGATAGGGGATATCGAAGGTGTCGGGCGAAAGGAACATCTCTGAGACATCGGCGCTGGTGGCCCAGCTTGAATTTCGATAGCGGTCGTAGCTGCGGGCGCGCCAATAAGGGTGGGATCCCGCTGGCGGGTTTGAGGTGACTTTCACCCTCATCACCACTGCTTCACTGGAAGGCGATCCTGTGCCCAAACCCATGGACTCACCGAAATAACCGGTGGATAGGGGAGAGGTGCCTCTGTCGAAAACGAATAAATCCGACAGGTTCTCGGTCAGACGATCCCAGGGTTCGGTGAGGGTTTCCCATAAGGCTGAATACCGCGTTACCTGCCGTGGGGTTAGGGGGATCAGCCAGGACAGCAGGACCAAGGTCGATGCCAGGATGAACAAGGTCTTGGCAAGGTTATTATAGGTCTCAGTGGTAGTTTGAATGCCGACCCGTTTCCATTTTTGTTTGCTGCGGATGAAGGTCATCCGGCCGATGATGAGCAGGGCCAGAAACAGAAAGGTCATTAAATAGCGTGTGTTCAGGGGGAGATTTTGATCATAATGCCCGATGATCAGCAGGAAAAGCCCAAGGGGAAGGATGGACGGCCAGATGGTTCCCTGACGAATGAGGATGAAAGCCGCTGCCGATCCCAGTATCCACAATATCAGGGCCATGATAGTCAGGAACAGGATCGGATCGGTGACTGTTTCCCCGGCATTGAATTGGCTGATGGCGGTACGCAGCCGCCAACCCAGAAAATTGAGGAGCCGCTCCCGCCAGGAGAGTGGCATTTCTACCGTCGTCCCAAACAGCCATCCAATGGTGAAGATTCCGTAAATCATGGAGAACAAGGCTGAGATCAGGGGGGAGAAGCGGCTGGCGCCCAGGGCCAGGCCGGATAGACCCGCAAAAAAGGTCAGATAAACCAGGATATACAGGTCTTCCGTCCAGTCCGTGACCCACAGCCGCGCAGCCACCATGGTGATCGCCGACAGCAGGAACAGGGCAATCCAGAAATCCCACCAGCGTTTATTTGGGACATTTTTGACCTTCAGAGTCATATTCGTAGTTTATTCAATTCAAGGGCGTTCGTCAATTAGGTATTCTTGAGATGATAAAAGGCGGATGGGTTCTTGGTGGGTCCGCTATAACTGTTCTTTTAGCAATTGCTCCACCAGTGCGGGATCAGCCCGTCCCTGGGTGGCTTGCATGACCTGCCCAAAAAACCATTGATATAGGGCTGTTTTCCCCTGGCGATAGGCCTCCAACTCATCAGGATGGGCTGAGAGAATGTGATTTACAATCTCATTCAGTTTGTCCGGATCTGAAAGCTGTTCAAGGCCTTCAGCACGGATGATGTCCTGAGGTGGTTGTCCCGTTTCATACATAACATCCAACACGGATTTTGCGGTGGCGTTGTTGATCTGCCCCTGTTGGAGAATTGTCAATAACGACGCCAGGTCTTGTGGCGTGATTTTAACCTCTTGCATGGTGTGTTTATGGGCGTGCATCACACCAAACAATTCTCCCAGGATCCAATTGGTAGCGGTTTGTGGGTCGGGTTGGTCCATGGCTGTCAGGACGCGTTCAAAGTAATCCCCAACCGCTTTTTCCTTGGTCAGCAGGTCTGCATAGTAAGCATCCAACCCGAATTCAGCTACGAAACGGCGGAAGCGCTGATCGGGGCGTTCCGGCACCTGCGCACGGGCGGAGTCGATCTGCGCCTGGCTGATGACCAGGGGCGGTAGGTCCGGCTCAGGAAAATAGCGGTAATCGTGGGCTTCTTCCTTGCTGCGTTGGGAAAGTGTCACTTCATTCACCTCATCCCACCCCAGGGTTTCCTGGGCGACATTACCGCCCGATTCCAGCAAGCTTGTTTGGCGTTCCAGCTCATAAGCGATGGCGTCCGTCATTGTCCGGAAGCTGTTCAGGTTCTTGATCTCAACCCGGGTTCCCAGATCTTCACTCCCTTTAGGGCGAACGGAGACGTTGGCTTCAAAACGGATCACGCCTTTCTCCAGGTCGCCAGAATTGACATCCAGATAGCGCAGCAGCGTGCGCAGTCCGTGGGTGTAAGCCCTGACCTGTTCGACCGTATGCATATCCGGTTCGGAGACGATTTCCAGGAGGGGGATGCCCGCTCGATTCAGGTCAACCAGGGAAGCGACTTCTCCATCCTCACTTTGGATGTGGGTTAATTTCCCGGTGTCTTCCTCCAGGTGCACCCGCCGGATGCGGATGTCCAGCCAACCCTCGTCGGTGCGAACGGGCAGGGTGCCGCCTTCTGCCAGGGGCATTTCATATTGTGAAATCTGATAGCCTTTAGGAAGGTCGGGATAGAAATAATTCTTCCGTGCGAATTGGCTGGTCTCCGCAATGGTACATTCCAAAGCCAATGCAACACGCAGGGCATAATCCACCGCGCGGGCATTGACCACCGGCAGTGAGCCGGGCATGCCAGCGCAAACGGGGCAAACGGCTGTGTTGGGGGCGGCTTGCGTCAGGTCAACCACCGGGCAGGCGCAAAACATCTTGGATTGAGTTTGCAGTTCGGCGTGGACTTCCAGGCCGATATCCGCTGTGTAGCCGTTTTTCATCATTGCCCTAAACTTTCCTTTATATTCAGAGAATCCAAAAGGATGTTTCTATTATAAACAAAAAAACAGCGTGCGGTTCTCAGACCGCACGCTGGTCATAAGCTGATTAAGATTCTCGCTATATTCCTTTTAGGAAATGTTCGATTTTCTCAAGTGCCTTTTCGATCAATTCATAGCTGGTGGCGTAAGAGCAGCGCACAAAACCGATCCCGGCCTCGCCAAAGGCTGATCCGGGCACAAGGGCCACCTTCTCTTCCATCAACAGCTTCTCTGCGAAAGTCTCATCATCCATGCCGGTGCCGTGGATGCTGGGGAAGACATAAAAGGCGCCATGGGGTTCAAAAGTTGGCAGTCCCAGATCATTCAAACCGCCGTGGATCAACTTCCGGCGGCGGTCGTATTCTGCCAGCATCTTCTGGACATAGGGTTCTCCGACCTGGAGGGCTTTCAATGCACCATATTGAGAGATGGTGGGTGCAGACATAACGGAGTATTGGTGGATGCGCACCAATCCATCGATGATGCTGGCCGGCCCTGCCGCATAGCCCACGCGCCAGCCGGTCATGGCATAGGCTTTAGAGAACCCGCCCAGGAGTAGGGTTCTTTCCTGCATACCGGGCAGGGATGGGAAACACACATGTTCGTGGTTATAGACCAGGCGGTCGTAGATCTCATCCGAGATGACAAGGATGTCGTGTTTTTGGGCAATGTCGGCAATCGCCTGAAGCCGTTCCCGGCTGCAGATGGCACCGGTGGGGTTGTTGGGGTAGCCCAGCAGGATGGCTTTCGTTTTGGGCGTGATGGCTTTTTCGATCACGGCCGGATCGGGCTGAAAGTCATCCTCCATGTTGGTGTACACTTCCACGGGCTTGCCGCCAGCCAGGATCACTTCAGCTTGATAGGAGACGAAGCAAGGCGTGGGGATGATGACCTCGTCGCCCGGGTTGAGCAGGGCGGAGAAAGTGAGGTAAAGCGCTTCCGAAACGCCCACCGTGATAATAATTTCGTTGACCGGATCATAGCGAACGCCATACAAGTTTTCGATATGATCAGCCACCGCACGGCGCAGCTCAAGGATGCCGCGGTTAGACGTGTAGTGGGTTTCGCCCTCTCGCAACGACTGGACGCCGGCTTCAATGATGGGTTCGGGTGTGGTGAAGTCCGGCTCCCCGATGCCCAATGAGATGACATCGTCCATGGTGGCGGCGATGTCAAAAAATTTCCGGATACCGGAGGGTTTCAGGCCGTACACGGTCTCGGATAAATGGCTTTTTGGCATTGACTCTCCTTAAGAGTATGGATTATGGGTGAGTTGGTGTTCATCAATCATAGATCATTTTGGTGTAATTCGCCAACGGTCTTCAACCGAATTGTAAAACAGGTCAAAGTTTTTTTCATCGGGGTCGCAGCGCACCAGGAAGCCGATACCCTCTGGCTCCCGCCGTCGCTGGATGATCTCCTTGACGTGATAGCGCTGACCGTCCCAATGGAAGGCCTTTGGCCGTTCGGGATAGGTAGCCCCGGCGTAGCACTCCACCTCTGGCCTCATGCTGTTGCTGAGGAATCGTCGCTGAGCTTGAATTGTCCTGTCTGCCCGGAAATCTTCACGTTATGACCAATCAGCGAGGAGTCCAACAGGCTGTCTTCGATGTGAGTGCCCGAGCCAATGATCGAATCTCTGAGGATGCTGCCTTTTACAACAGCGCCCTCGCCAAGAGACAGGTGAGGTCCCAGAACGGAGTTGCTCACCTTGGCGCTGGGGTGGATGTTCACGGGTGGGATGACGACCGAACCTTCAAGGTCGGTGTACTGATCGCTGTTATCCCGGCCATGATTCAGGAGGTAGCGGTTGGTCTCCATGATGGCATCTGCGGTGCCAGCATCCAGCCAGGATTCGACTTTCTCAGTGCGCATCCTGAGGCCGCGTTCCAGATAGATGTTGATGGCGTCCGCCAGGTAGTATTCGCCTTTGAGGGAAATATCGCGCGCCATCTGTTCCTGGATGGCAGCGACCAGCTCTTCGGCTTCTTTGAAATAATAGCATCCTACGACGGCCAGATTGTTGTCCATATCTTCGGGCTTCTCAATCAGTTGGGTCACCCAGCCATCCTGATCCACTTCTGCTACGCCAAAGCGGCGGGGGTCGGGAACGGGCTTGACCCAGGCGATGCCTTCCGCCTTTTCATCATTTAGGAATGAGAAGTCGTTCTCGATCAGCGTGTCGGAATAGGCCATGAGCATGGGGCCGTGGAGGTATTCCCGCGCCTGCCAGAAGGCGTCGGACTGTCCCAGCATTTCGGGCTGCACCGGATAATCAACGTGCAGCTCGGGGTAGTGTTCGTCGGTGTACTCCTTGATCATCTCGTCGTTGAGCATGGACCCCAGGATGAAGACGAACTCGGCTGATTGGAAATCCGGCACGGAGCGGAACATATCCAGGACGTAATCCAGCACGGTCTTTCCTGCCAACGAGACCAGGGGTTTGGGCTTGCTCCAGGTGAGGGGCCGCAGCCGGGTACCGAAGCCGGCCATGGGGATGACGATTTTAAGGGATTGAGTCATAGGGATGTCTCCTTAGGATAATTAAGGAATGTTTAGATTGTTTCATTCTCTTCCGCATCTATTAGTATTACTTTCACAGGTACTGCTGGAAAATGTCTCTTTAAACGCTCGATATCATAAATAAGTTGTTCACCGTATGAAACACCAGACGACATTTCTTTATAAAGATAATGACAAGGAACTATTTCGATTCCAACATCAGCTTGGTTTTCATTGAAGAAATATTGAAATTTCGCCATATCATAAAACATAAATGCATACTTACCAAATTGCACTTCAACTAACACTTTATTCTTTACAAAATCTATTTGTTTATAAGAGCCAGTAATTTTAATGGGATGATCTGGAATTTCAATTGTATGGTAGTCTCTAATTTCCGTAAAACCTAAAGAGTTGAATTTCTTTTTAAATTGCTTATTCATATTAGAAGGAGAATACAGCATTTTTCCATACATCGTCTTCTCCTTACTCTTTTTTATCCTTTTTGCAGTCACCTCTGTGATCACATTGTTGATTTGCTCATTAATCTCAGGATATCTCACTTGAAGGATTTCAGAACCGCCCAGGTGTGAATATTCATAGACTATTTTCATGTCAGCCATACCCCTTCCTAATTATTATATTTATTCCTTTTATCAAATAATCTTGGTTGTTTTGATGATGAAACCGAATCAATCTCGACTGTTTTCGGAGGAATGTATTTTCCAGGTTTGTCAGGATTATAAACTGGCCTGTCCATGGGTCTGATTCGTAATTCACCCATTTCTGCTTTTTCTATTCTTTCCCAACCGATGGTTACATAATCTTTCACTATTTCAGCACCTATTACTTTACGATGATGCAGAAGACTAGCGATTGCTGTTGATGCAACGCCCATGAAAGGATCAAAGACCCAATCACCTTCGTTCGACAATGATAGAACAAGGCGCTCAATCAATTCAACGGGAAATTGACATGGGTGTTCCGTTTTCTCTATGTGGTTAGATTTCACATTCGGAATATTCCAAATATCTGATGGATTCTTCCCTAAGGGATTTCCAGACAATTGGCCTTTTTTAGGGCCCTTATAATATTTCTTTTTTGGATACTTTTGGGGTACCCGAACGGGATCTAAATTGAAGACGTAGTTATCCGTTTTGGTAAACCAAAGAATGACCTCATATCTACCCGAGAAGCGATTTGATGCATGTAGTCCATGACCAAAATGCCATACAATACGGTTTCTTAATTGAAGATTTAATTTGGAAAAAATTGGAAATAATAAAATATCAAGGGGAATAATTTCTCCATTGTCCACATAATTTCCCACTTGCCAACATATACTTCCATTTGGCTTGAGAACCCTTACACATTCTGTAATAATTTCCTCTTGCTGTTGAAGGTAAACATCTAAATCAAGCTTATTCTCGTATTCTTTTCCAAGATTATAAGGTGGGGATGTCACAATCAGTTGAACAAACTCATCCGGAATATCTGACAACAAACGATTAACATCCCCATTGAAATAGATGATATCTGCGCCTTTTTTAAAAGTATCCGATTTTTTAAGAGTCATAATATTTTATAAAATTTTTTTGAGTGAAATTAATTGTAATAAGTTTTGATCATGAAGGCCAGCGTTGATGCCAATCCGTCGCCAGTTGATAGGCGTGGCCCACGTGGAACAGCAGGTCTTCCTTGAAGTGCGGACCCATCAACTGCATGCCGATGGGCAACCCATTATTGTTATCATACCCCACTGGAAAGGCCAATCCGGGCACCCCTGCCAGGTTGGCGGGCAGGGTGAAGACATCTTCCAGATACATTGCCAGGGGGTCGTCCGTATGCTGCCCGAACTTGAAAGCCGTGGTGGGCGCCACTGGCGCGGCAATCACATCCACTTCTTCGAAGGCTAGGTCGAAATCGGCCTTAATCAGGGTGCGTACCTTCTGCGCCTTGCCGTAATAGGCATCGTAATAGCCGGCTGAGAGGGCATAAGTGCCCAGCATGATGCGGCGCTTGACCTCTGGCCCGAAGAGCTCTCCACGGGTCTGCGTGAACATCTCCCACAGGTCTTCGCCCGCGCCCAATCGTGGGCCGAAGCGGATGCCGTCGTAGCGCGACAGGTTGGCCGAGGCTTCCGCTGGTGCGATCAGGTAATAGACCGGCAGGGCATATTCTGTGTGTGGCAGGTGGATGGGGACGGCGCTGGCCCCCTGCGCTTCCAGCTGGGCGATGGCAGCCCGCACCCCTTCCTCCACCTCCGGCTGAATCCCTTTTATGAAATATTCCTCCGGGACGCCGATGCGCAGCCCTTCGAGATCTGGCGATTGGGGCAGGACGGCCTCCGGCACGGGCGTTTGCACGCTGGTGGCGTCCAAGGGATCGAATCCTGCGAAATACTGGAACAGGAGGGACACATCTTCAACGCTCCGACCGATCATGCCCACCGTGTCCAGGGAAGAGCCATAGGCGACCAAGCCATAGCGGGAAGTGCGCCCATAGGTGGGTTTGATGCCGGTCACGCCGCAAAAGGAGCAGGGCTGACGGACGCTGCCGCCGGTGTCCGTGCCAAAGGCGGCTGGCGCCATGCGGGCAGCCACGGCCGCCGCGCTCCCACCGCTGGAGCCGCCGGGGACGTGCTCCGTGTTCCAGGGATTTCGGGTGGGGCCATAGGCGGAATTCTCTGTGGAAGAACCCATAGCGAATTCGTCGGTGTTGGTTTTGCCCAGGGGGATGACGCCTGCATCCAGCAGGCGCTGGACGGTGGTAGCGGTGAAGGGCGGGATGAAATCTTCCAGGATCTTTGACCCGCAGGTGCAGGGCACCCCAGCCAGGCACAGCACGTCTTTGACCGCGATGGGCAGCCCCGTCAGGGGTGGCGGATCATCCTGGCTTTTCAGGGCAGCATCCGCCGCGTCTGCAGCGGCCAGGGCGCGCTCGGGGATGAGGGTGATGAAGGCGTGGATGTCCCCTTCCAGGGAATCGATGCGCGCCAGACAGGCTTCAATTAGTTCACGGCTGGAAAAATCGCCGGCGCGCAACCCCGCCAACGAGGCTCGCACGCTGAGATCGGTCAGGTTTGCCATCTCAGCCCCCCAGCACCGGTGGGACTTTGAACTGCCCGTCCTGTGTCTCTGCGGCGTTGCCCAAGACCTCTTCCTGGGACAGGCCGGGACGCGCCTGATCTTCGCGCAGCCTGAGCTGCATCTCCAGGACGCTGGCCGTGGGCGGGATGTGATCGGTGTCCAGCTCCTCCAGGTGTGCCACATAATCCAGGATGTCCGAGAGCTGCTCGGCATAACGCTGCTTCTCAGCATCGGTCAGCTTCAGCCGGGCAAGGTCGGCGATGAGTTGGACTTGTTCAATGGAGAGTTTCATGATGCCTAATTATAATATGGAAGGAGTCAGGCATCAGCCGTTTGGCGGGGGAAATTGTATTCGTTTACAACGGGTGTTGAATATATCCATTTTCATGCAGGTTGTCCCGGATCCTTTGCGCCAGGTTTGTAAATTCAGTTGAAGAACGCATCTCAGGCGTGCGCGGCCGGGGCAGATGAACAGGTAAGTCGCATTTGATATTGCCGGGGCGGGGGGACAGCACCAACACCCGATCTGAGAGATACACGGCTTCTGAAATGGAGTGGGTCACCATCAACACGGTCTTGCGGCGTGCGCCCCAAATGTCGAGCAGCTCGTCCCCCATATTTTCACGGGTTAGGGCGTCCAGAGAACCAAAGGGTTCATCCAACAGGAGCACGTCCGGGTCCTGCATCAAGGATCGGGCCAGTGACACGCGCTGGGCCATCCCGCCGGAAAGGTCTCGGGGATAAGCTTCCTCAAACCCCTGCAAGCCGACCAGGTTGATCAGCGCCTGGGCGCGGTTGATAGTCTTTTCAGGAGGTGCGCCATTTAATTCCAGGGGCAGGGTGATGTTCTCCATCACCCGGCGCCAGGGCATCAGGTTAGCGTATTGGAACACCAACCCCACCCGTGCGTGGTCTGGATTGAATTGATAGTGTCCCTTTGTGGGCGGAACCAAGCCTGCCAGTACCCTCAGCAGGGTGCTCTTGCCGCTGCCGGAGGGGCCGATCAGTGTAACAAAGGCATTGGTCATCAGGGAAAAATTGATGTCATGCAAGGCATGCACCACGCCGCTGGCGTCGCTGTAGGTCACTTCCAGATGCTGGACCTTCAGGGCTGTCTCAGGGGAGGAGGTCATTGGTGTAAGCCTCATCCAATTCCAGGGGAGATTCTAACAACCCCATATCCAATAAGACCTGCTGCATGTTATCCCATCCGGCGGGTTCGCTGTACCCCAGCCGATCCGCCTCCCACAGCTTGATGGATTCCGCCAGGATCTCCTTCTGTACGTCCATGTCGGCATCTTCCAGGTTTTCGACGTAATTCTTGCTGATCTGATAGGCTTCTTCAGGGTCTGCGATGGCGTCTCCAAGGCCCATCAGCAGGGCATGGATAAAAGCACCCACCATTTCCGGGTTCTCCCGAAGGGTTTCCTCGTTGGTGATCAGGCCGTTGGAGACCAATTGGAGGTAATCAGATACGGGCACCACATCCACCTGATACCCCTGAGAGCGCAGCACAACGGGTTCGTTAGCTAGGTAGATGACCGCCGCGTCCACCTGGTCTGAGACCAGTGCCTCAACCTGGTTGAAGCCAATGGAGAGCAGGTTCACGTCTTCCTCGGTCAGCTCGCCGGCGTTCAGCAGGGCGCGGAAGCCGATGTAGCTGGCGCCGTACAAACCTGGGATTCCCACCCTGACCCCCTGCAAGGCTTCCGGCGTTTGAATATTCTGATCGCTGAAAGCGACCACACCAACGGGGTACTGCTGGTACCAGGCGGCAACATACACCACGGGAAGACCCTGTGCTCTTGCCAACAGGACTTGTTCGCCGCTGGCGACAGCAAAGGTTTGATCGCCCGCGCCAACCAAGGCAACAGCATCAGCCTCATTGCCGTACTCCAGTTCAACATCAAACCCTGCATCCCAGAAATATCCTTTTTCCAGCGCCACGTACACCGGCGCAAATTGGATATTGGGAATATATCCCATAGTCAACCGCGTTGAAATGAGTTTGGGACTTGGCGTTTGTTCCGGGGTTTCCATCGATTCGCTTATTGCTTGACAGCCGCTCAATATGAAACTCAACAGGAACAGAATTGTGATGATTTTATGTTTTTTCGTCATAGTGATTTACTCCCTTCACTTTATTAATTCTTATCGTCCATCATAGCGCCAGGATTGCCAGGATAAGAGCCTTGTTTCGATCAACAAGACAATGCTGTACAGCGCCATGGCCATGGCGCCCAGGGTGAGGACAGCGACGAATACCAGCGCTGTATCATATTGTCCCCGCCCGATATTGATTAGAAATCCCAAACCCCGGTCCGACCCGACCAGCTCCCCAACCACCGCGCCGATCACCGACAGCGTGGCGCCCACCCGCAAGCCCCCCAGGAAAATGGGAAGGGCGGCTGGCACTTCCAGCTTCCAAAATATCTGCCCTTTGCTGGCTTGCAAGGAGCGCATCAGGTCGCGCAGGTCTTGGGGCACCTCCCGCAAACCGACCACGGTATTCACCAGGATGGGAAAGAACACCGTCAGGCTGCAGATCAGGATCTTGGATAGAATTCCCGGCCCAAACCAAATGACCAATAGGGGGGCGATGGCTACCATGGGGATGGATTGGCTGGCGACCAGATAGGGGGAGACCAATTTTTCCAGGGTGGGGGATTTCGCCAGCAGGTAACCCAACACGGAGGCAGCCAGACCACCGATGCATAATCCGGCGAGAACCTCCATCAGGGTGACCAGAAAATGGCGGATGAGCTGGCCCTCCCTGAGGGATTGAAGGAAGCGTGACCAGACCAACCTGGGACCTGGCAGGATAAACGCGGGCAGCCCCAATAAATGAGCAAGGGCAGCCCATAGGGCAAGACCGGCGATCAGCGAGAGGACTAGGAACAAAAGCCGTTTCACCGGGCGGATTTTTCGCTTATGTTGTTTTTTTCGTTCTTCTAAGGTCATCAAAAAAGCCCCGAAGTTTGGATTCGGGGCATGGGCAGGCATCTTGAAGATTGGCCAACCTTCTTTCATTCGGACTCTGACCGCCGGCACCGGATTTTCACCGGTTCATGCACATTTATCGTGCTCGTGGGCTGTCCCAGTTTATGGGAATACCACCGATCGGGAATTGGATAGCAACATCCGCACCCTGCCCCGAAGGTTTAATGAATTGTTCAGATAAAAGTATATCCGCTGCGGTGAGGGCTGTCAACGCATGTTGGCGCTTCGCCCCATTTGATATCCACGAGAAAATTTACGGATAAGATTGACGAAGAATTACTATTTCTTTTTTCAGACGATTGATAATTCACCTTTGACATAATTAAAATTAATGTTGACTTCACCGCCAGGTTCAGCTTCAAACTCGATGGCACGAGACATGTTGTCTTTATTGTTAACGATCATAAGTTTATTGTTCTTCGACTTCGTCTCAAATTCCAGGGTTTGACCATTTTTTAACTGACCCAACTGGTTTCCATTCAAATATACGGTTGATTTGATGGCTGCCCCCATAAGGTTTTTATTGCGTGTTAAGGAGACGCTGCAAGGGTCGCTGAGTTCCTCTGCAGTTGAAAACGTTTCTTCATCCTGAGAGACTTGCTCTTCAATCTGTTCTTCGGTTTTTGAGGCATTGACAAAGGCGATGATATCAAAGACGATGAAAGCGCCGATGAGGACAAAAAATACACCTCGCGACAATTCAATGCCAAAGAAGGTCATGTAACCGTATCCAGACGAATATTGGGAAAAGCCGATAATCGCCAGCACGATTGTGAACAGGGTGGACAAAATCGCTCTCGTTTTTGCATTCATTGCATTTTCTCCTTTGAATCTATTGGGGTAAAAGAGGGGTTTCTTGAGGTAATGATTTTTATCCAATATGAAGATGTTGTGAAATGATGTCTTAAAAGTTTGAATGGAAAATATTTGATGGGTGAAAGATTCTAAACCAGAATTTGAGTGATCATATATAATTTATTATATCAGATAGAAAAACATCGAGAGTATATTGTTCCTTTTTTAAAATACTCTCAACTTTCTTAAAGGTCAGGAGGGGCCTGCCAATTGATGGGGCCATGTTCAAATAGATATTTTAATCGTGGCAGCACAACCTTATTCCAGGCCGCATCAAAATATTCAAATGCTTGATCCCATTCTCCCCCCACTCCCCATCCATCATGATGAAGGGTAACCAAGACGCCTTCAGGGGTGTCCTTGAACCGGACGGTGACATGGGTAAATTGATTGCGAACATCAGCCAGGCTGGGCGGCGCATTCCACGTAAAAGATAACATGGTCATGGGTTGAACGGCCAAAACCTGACATCCTTCACCACCGCGGCTTCCGCGGGGTGCCTCGGGTGCAAAATACATCTCATAAGCGCCACCAGGCACCAATTCAATTTTACATTCGGATGCGAAAAAGGTTCGTGCACCTTCCGCTGTTGTCCATACCTCCCAAACATCTTTCAGGCTTGCTTTGACCAGGACCTGACCCAAGACCGCTCTTTCTTTGTTATTCATGTCTATTCCTTGGCTACCAAATGTGAATGGCTGTATCGTATCACATTTGTTTGTTCTGATGAACATCTTGATGCGCCTCAGGTGATTAACCTTGATAGAAGGGGGATTGAATTTGTCGTTATAATTATTTAACAGCTTGCGAAGATACTTGAGACCTTGTACAATAACCAAACAAATGTTCCATCCTTGATAAGGAAGACATGCCCGTTAACCTGATTGATATAAAGAAGAGACTCGAAGGGTTCAGCGCCCAAGCGGGCCAATACAAAGAGAGAATCACTGAGCGCAAGGCAGTGCTGGCTGAGTTGATCATGATGTATGCCGACCGCTTAGATGAGGTTATCGTACGCTTCAATCGGGCCGCGGAAGTGGTTCCCCGGCTGCGATGCGCTGTGCCGGTTGATGAACCCCTGGATGCCGTCATCCCGATGGGTGAAGCACCTGAGGTTTACACGGTCTTGGCGGCAGATGGTTCTCAGATCAACCCCAGCCGGCACACACGGGTGCCCTTCTGCGTGATTAACATCGGCGTGGTGACGATGCATGTGGGGTCGGGCGAAGCGCCTGAGATTTTCACCCAGAGTGAGCTGTTAGATTATGAAGGTGTATTTTCTCCTGGCGGCGGGATGATCTCGGAGGGCAGCGTGGCCCTGATGCGCGACTTCGGAGAACGCTCTGCCATGATGGAGCTGGCGGAAGATGTCCAATCCCCAGCCCTCGCCATGATTGACGGCCCCTTGGAGTTAATCCGGGAACCGCGCGAGTCTGCTGGTTTTTCGAAGATACTGGATCAATATTTGGATATTCTCATGAAATATCGAGACCGTGATCTTGCGCTGCTGGGATATATTGACAAATCCCAAAGCGACCTGGTTGGGCGGCTGCTGGAATTGATGACCCTGAGTGATGCGGATTTGCAAGCCTATCATCAACGTGAGCGCAGGTTCACCGGGGTGGGCGATGGGCATCTTATGTCTCAACTGCTCCAGAACCCAGGGGAGCGGTCGGCCATCTTTGCCATCCATTCCCAATCGGCGCAGCATTTCCGAAATGATCTGGCGCTGCATTTCTTTTATTTGAATGTGGGGAAGGCGGATCAGCCCCACCTGGCGCGGGTCGAAGTCCCGCAGTGGGTGGCAGCAGACCGAGACTTTGTGGGGATGCTGCAGGCGGTGTTAACCGAACAGGCGAAGGTGCTGGGAACCCGGCCCTATCCCTATCTTTTACACAGAGCACACGAAGAGGCCTTGGTCACCCTTTCAGAGCATCAGCATGTGGAGGAGATGATCGTGGCGGAATTTGAGCGGCGGGGCATCCCGGTGGATGAACCGTCCTATAAACAATATCATAAGGATTTACCAACAAAGAAAACGAGGTATCAGGGATGAGCGGGATTGAGATTGGGCGTTTGCTGCGTTCCGGAACGACCGGCTTTGTGGTCGGGTGCCGGGTTAATCAATTGGACGCGCCCAGCTTGGGCGCGCTGGTGCGTGTTCCCCTGGCGGAGGGGTATCAGGTTTACGGCCTGATCACGGACATCCACATTGAGGATGACGGCCTGGTACGGCAGTTGATCACGGCTGAGGACGTTCCCGAAGAGGTGTTGCGGGATAACCGTGAGAACCGCAATGTCCCCGTGGAGATCAGCGTGCTGGCGCTGGGATATGAGGAAAACAGCCGGGTCTCCCACCTCTTGCCGCCACGCCCGCCCCTGAGCCTGGACGCCATTTACCTGTGCACACAGGAGGAAGTCGTGACTTTTACCAGCGCGGGCTATTTCGGCTATCTGCGGCATATCCTGCGGGATGAGGATAAACCGGTGGAAGAACTGCTGGCGGCGCACTTAAGACAAGCGAAGACGGCGCAGGAAGAGGTTGGCAATGCGGATTGGTACGAGGCCGCGCTGTCGGAATTGATCACGCTGATGCGGGATGAGTATCAGCAATTGATGACCATCTTGGGCGCAGCGGGTGAGATTAACGAATAAAAGAACAAGGAAGAACACGATAACTATGAGCGATCAAATCAAAGACGGATCCAATCATCAACAAGGCCCCATTGGCTACATCGTCGGGGGCGGGTTGAAGGCTAATCTGCAGGCGCGGCTGACGGTTTCACCGCAGACCGTGCAGGAAGGCGCTTTTGTGGTGGTGGAGAGCGGCGGCTGGCTGTTCTATGGGCTGGTCACCGATTTACAGTTAGGGTCCACCGACCCGCGCTTTGCCGATGAGCAGACGGAGAGCCGTCTGCCCCCTCAACTGGCGAAGCTGCTTCATGGGCAGACGCTGTATACCAATATGGAAATTCTCAATACCTTGATGATGGAGCGGGGGCCAGAACCCGACTCCCCTGAATATGATGCCTGGTTTCAGCAAGTCCTGGAGGAGAAAATCTACCCGGTGCCAGCCAAGACCGTCCCGCAGCATCACGCCGAAGTGCGCCTGGCAACGGCAGGGGATATCGCGGAAATCTTCGGCAAGCCCGGCGCAGGCCCCTTCTTCCGCATCGGCGATACTCTGGAGCAGGGGCATTCCGTGTGCGTCAACCTGGATAAGTTGGTGCAGCGCTCGGCCGGCATTTTCGGCGCGACGGGCACGGGCAAATCCTTTCTGACCCGGGTAATCCTGGCGGGCTTGATTCAGCGAAGCAAGACCGCCGTGTTGATTTTCGACATGCACAACGAATACGGCCCGGATGACACCGCCTCCGATACGGGGCAGCGCGTCCCCGGACTAAAGGGCAAGTTCCCCGCCCGGGTGCGCATGGTTGGGCTGGGCCGCGGCGCCACCATCCGGGGCAAGACGCCCGATTACACCCTGGAGATCGCCGAAGCGGACATCACCCCGCAAGATGTGCTGATGCTCACTCAGGAGCTGAACTTGCGCGAGACCACACCCACCACCCTGGAAGCCCTGCGGACCCACATTGGGGGAGACCGCTGGTTTCACGAGTTCAAGCATATGCGCGTCAACGCCTTCAATGTGGATGAGGAAGGCAAGCGTTTCCCAGCGCCGGACAGCGTGGCGGCCTGGGCGGAGAGCGCGGGCGTCCACCCCGGCGCGGCGGAGGCCTTGCATAACAAATTACGCCGGTTGTTCAACGCCCCCTATATCGTGGAAGAGCCAGCGGCTAATGCTCTAAAGCAGATGATCGACAACCTGGACAAAGGCCAGCATGTGGTGCTGTCCTTCGGCAAGCATGAGACGGATTTGGATTATTTATTTGTCTCCAACCTGCTGACCCGCCGCATCCGCTCGGTGTGGGAGGGGCGCACCAACAACTACCGCAGTGGCCATCAGGGGGCCATGGAACCCCGGCCGCTGGTGATTGTGGTGGAGGAGGCGCATAAGCTCCTCAACCGCGAGATGGCTTCCCAGACGACCTTCAGCACCATCGCTCGTGAGATGCGCAAATATTATGTGACCTTGCTGATCATCGACCAGCGTCCATCGCAGATTTACGATGAGGTCATGTCCCAGCTTGGGACCCGCATCACCGGCTGGCTGGGGGATTCGGACGATATCCAGGCGGTGCTGACCGGGCTGGCGGGGCGTGAGGCCCTGCGGGGGATGCTGGCGCGGCTACAGCCCAAGGAAGAAGTGCTCATGTTGGGCTGGGGCGTCCCCATGCCCATTGTGGTGCACTCCCGCCGCTATGACGACGATTTCTGGAAGGACCTGTTGGGAAACAACTCAAAGCAAAGCGCTGATGATATCATGGAAGACTTAGGTTTTTAATATGATCCCTGTCAAACTCAAAATTGAAGGCTTTCTTTCCTACCGCCAACCAGTGGAACTGGATTTCACCGGCATTGACCTGGCATGCATTGCCGGGCCGAACGGCGCGGGCAAGTCCTCCCTGCTAGATGCCATCACCTGGGCATTGTTCGGGCAGGCGCGCAAACGGGATGAGTCCATGATCAACAACCACCCTTCGGTCGAGGCGGCGGAGGTGACCCTGGATTTCGATTATGAGGGCAACCGCTACCGCGTTCAGCGCGCCAACCCGCGTGGTAAGACCTCTTCGGTGGAATTCTTTATCCTCTCTCAAGTGGAAGGCCAGGAAGACCGCTGGAAACCCCTCACCGAGCGCACCCTGCGAGAGACGGACAGGAAGATTGAAGATACCCTGCGCATGGACTTTGACACTTTCACCAATGCTTCCTTTTTCCTGCAGGGCAAGGCGGACCAGTTCGCCACAGCGCGCCCCGGCGAGCGCAAGCAGATTCTGAGCAATATCCTGGGGTTGGGCGTTTGGGAGACCTACCGGGAGGCCGCCAGCCAGCGCCGGCGGGACAAGGAAAAAGAAGTGCGCGAGTTGGATGGGCGCTTGAGTGAGATTCAGAGCGAATTGGATGAGGAACCCCAACGCAAAGCGCATTTGGCGGAATTGCAGGAGCAGTTGGAAGAACTCGCTGAGCAGCGAGCGGAGCGGGCTAAGGTCCTGGACAATGTTAAACGGCTGCACACTGCTTTGGAAGAACAGCGCAAAATGCTGGCGGCGATGAAGACCCAGCTTGAGAACGCCCTCAAAACTCATGAACGCACTCAGGAGACCCTGGTAGAAAGACGGCAAGAGAAAGCGGATTATGACGCCATCCTGGCGGAGGCTGAGGTGATTGAGAAAGCTTATCAGGATTGGCAGGCGGCGCGTCAGGCCCTGGAAGCTATGGAAGAAGTGGCGGAACAATTCCGAAAACATGAAGCCCTGCGCCATGAACCCCTGGCCGTGATTCAAGCGGAGGAAGCACGTCTGATCCAGGAAAAACAGGGGCTGGATGAACAAAAAGCGAATTTGGAAAAGGCACAGGACGAAAAAGAGACGCTGGAATCCCGCCTGAAGGCATCCCGGGAAGCAATTCAAGAAGCCGAGGAACAACTTGCCGAGAAGGAGGGATTGGAAAAGGATATCCGTCAGCTCCAGGCGGACCAGGCCGAAGCCAAGGCGGAGAACCCCCGCTTACGGGATGAGATGCACGAACTTAAAGACCGCATTGAGCAGCTTCGAGAAGTGGAGGGCGCCGAATGCCCCCTCTGTGGAAAGCCCCTCGATTCCAACGAGCGCCAAGCGCTGGTGGATGAGCTGACGGTGGAGGGCAAAGCCCTGGGCGACAGGTTCCGGGAGAATAAGTCCTTGCTGGAAACTTTTGAAAGCCAACTCAAGAAAATGGGGGCGCAATTAGCCGATATGAACGGCGTGGATGCTGCATTACGAGAGGCAGCTCGCCAGGCGGACCACATCGAGAATCAACTTGAGGCTCTGGAAGTACAGAAGAAAACCTGGGCGGAAAAGGGCGCCCCGCGGTTGGCGGAGATCAACGCCGCGCTGGCGGAAGGGGATTTCGCCGCTGAAGCCCGGGAGAAATTGGAAGAAATCGACGATGAGCTGGAGGGGTTGGGCTATGACCTGGAAGCCCATGAGAACCTGCGCCAGGCGGAAGCGGCTGGCAGGGAAGCGGAGGAAAAACTGCGCGCCTTGGAAGGCGCCCGCGCCGCCCTGAAGCCCATTGAACGGGAAATCGCGGGATTGGAAGCTCAGGTCAGGGAGCAGGAGAAAGAAATACAGGAGCTGACCAAAGCCCATGACAAGGCTGCGGCAAAGCTGGCCGCCTCGGAAGCGGACCTGCCGGAGCTGGCGGAGGCAGAATCCAGCTTGCACGATATTCAGGAGCAGGAGAACCGCTTACGCTTGGAGGTGGGCGCTGCGCGGCAGAAGGTGGCCGTGTTGGACACCCTCAAGGAACGCAAAGAAGGATTGGTGGAAGAGCGCGAGGGGATGACCCAGCGCATTGCTGACCTGAAGCAGTTGGAGCGCGCCTTCGGCAAAGACGGCATTCCAGCGCTGCTGATTGAGCAAGCTCTTCCGGAAATTGAGGAGACCACCAACGAGCTGCTCTCCCGGCTGACAGACGGGCGCATGTCCTTCAGCTTTCTCACCCAGCGGGAATACAAGGACACCAGCCGTGAGGACTTGAAGGAGACCCTGGACATCGTCATCAGCGATAATCTGGGAGAGCGGGATTACGAGATGTTCTCCGGCGGCGAGGCTTTCCGCATTAATTTCTCCATCCGGCTGGCCTTATCGGAGGTGCTGGCGCGGCGGGCGGGGGCGCGCCTGCAGACCCTGGTGATTGATGAGGGATTCGGCAGCCAGGACGCCCTGGGCCGGCAGCGCCTGGTGGAGGCGATTAATTTAGTGCGGGATGATTTTGAGAAGATATTGGTGATCACCCACCTGGAGGAATTGAAAGAGGCTTTCCCCACACGGATTGAGGTGGAGAAGACGCCCAAGGGGTCGCAGTTGCAGGTTGTGATGTAGGTCACGTGTGGCGAAGCCCACGTGACAAATAACAGCCCACACGATAAAACACATTAGATATCTTTAGGTTTCACCCCAACGACCGTGATACTCTCAAAACCCGCGGGGTCCTCAAGATTTTCATCGAAACCGCTGCTTCGCACAATTTGGACATCTTGGAAGCCTGCTTCACCAATGATATTGAGGTAGACTTGCTTCTCAAGTGCGCCAGCCATGCAAGACGCCCAGGCATCTAAATCTTGTCGAATATCGTCTGGCATTTCACCATTAATGACAATGTCCGATATGCAGAATCTCCCTCCTGGTTTTAGTACTCGAAAAATTTCCTGAAATGCAATATTTTTCTCAGGGACCAAGTTGATCACGCAATTGGATATGACCACATCCTGGCTATTATCTGGAATCGGTAAATCCTCAATTTCACCAAGCTTAAAAGCAGTATTTTCAATCCCACCTTGCTTTGCATTTTCCCGGGCTTGTGTGACCATTTCAATCGTCATATCAACACCGGTGACAAATCCTGTCTTGCCGACAACTTTGGCCGCCCGGAAGACATCCACACCTGCGCCGCTCCCCAGATCCAGAACATTGTCTCCTTCTTTGATACCCGCATCCTGAACGGGTAATCCACAGCTCAATCCTAAGTCAGCTTTATTAATCACTGTGTCCGCTGATAGCTTCATATTCCCCAAATCTTTTCCACAGCAATCCGCCATATTATCCTTAACCGGGGATGAGCAGCAACCACCACCCTGACGAACAGAGTCGGCGTAATTCTTTCGGATGACAGCCTTAATCTTCACTTCATCTTTCACAGGTGCCTCATTTCTTCTCCATAAAACCTTCATCAAACCTTTTCTGCTTCTCTTCTAACTTTCAAACCCCAGAAACCTTTTCTATTCAGCCATTTGCCAATAGCGACTAATCCTAACATGATCGGCACTTCCCAAAAGAGCCCCATCGTCGTTCCCAAAGCGGCTTGAGACCCGACACCATACAATGCAACAGCCGTCGCAATGGCGATTTCAAAATGGCTTGAGGAACCAATTAAAACGGTGATGATCGCCTCCTGATAATTCAGCTTAAAAACTTTAGTCACCAACAGGTTATATCCAACAACGATCACAAATCCTAAAAGCAGTGGGGCCGAAACAAGAATCAATTGCTCAAAGTTCTTTAGAAGGACCTGCCCGTTTAGGGAGAATAAAATCACAAGCGTTGACAAGAGGGCGATCATTGAAGTTTTTTCTATCACCGGGCGGTAGCGGTTATTGAACCAGGACTTCCCTTTCCATAGGATCAGGTATTTCTTACTCAAAATACCAAGGAGCAGCGGGAGGCCGATAAAAACTAAGGCAGAAATTATCAATAAACCCGTATCAAGGGGGATTCCCTGCAAGCCCGTCAGAAAACTGACTACAGGCACATAAAGAAACATGATTGTAATCGTATTTAGACTGGTGTTGATGATGTTTTGCTCTTGGTTGCCATTAGCCAATTTTCCCCAAACAAGAACCATAGCTGTGCAAGGGCTTGAACCCAATAAGATCACAGCCACCAGGAGTTGGGGGTTCTCCTTAAGGAATAAATTTGCCAATCCTGCGGTAACCAGCGGCGCAACAATCCAGTTAGAAAACATGGTAAGAAATATGGGCAAGGGTTGTTTGCCAAGTTTCTTAATTTCAGAAAATTGGATGTTTAACATGGCTGGATACATCATCAAGAAAAGACAAATTCCAATGGGGATTGAAATTCCTCGAATCTGCCACGAGTCGATGGCTTCGCTAAGTCCTGGCAATAAAACTGATAATAAAAGACCTGCTCCCATACAAAGGGCAACCCATAGGGCTAGGTATTTCTCAAAAAATTTGATGGGGTTAGAACTCGACATTAATTATCCTTTTCTGTTCTTATGGATGTAAAAAATGAAGATATGTTGATACTGGGCGCGATAATTTTCTTATTGGTCTGTTCCACAACAGCTCAAACAAGGTTGGATCCTGTCTTCATCGAAGAATATGTTTAAAATGCCCTTGATTTTCTCTAGTTTCTTTTGATTGATGGAGTAAATGATCCAGCGACCATCATTATCATCTCTTCTGGATTGCACTAAGCCTGAGTCACATAGAACAGATAAATGGTGCGATACCAGATTAGGAGCTAATGATAAATTTTTCCCCAAATCACAATTGCACCGGTAACCACCAATGATCTGCTCTAATATCTGTAATCGATTGGGTTCGCTTAGGATCTTAAATAGGGATGCTAATTCCAGGATTTCAGCCTCATTAAAAGATTGCGTTGTTGGTAAAGGATGGTTCATATTGTGCTTGCTCCTGATTTTAAAAATAGTTCAACGCCCATTGAATTATATCTGTAATGGATAATCTGTCAAGCTTTGGCTTTTTTTAGTTTGCAACTTAGGCATGAAGTCAGTAGTAAGGTAGGCAGGTCTTTTCTGCTCACCATTCTTTGCCATCACGAGAAACCTCCGCCAGTTATGACGTGGCGGTTTTTTTTGGGGGGGGAGAAAAAATTTGGTGGGTTCGCAACTAGAGTGTAGGTCACGTGTGGCGGCGTAAGCCGTCCACGTGACAAATAAAAAAACCATGTAATAAAATTGGAGTGTGTTATTGTTACACAGATGTGGGCGCTGCTGCGCCCACACCATGCATGACTTACTGGGGATGTTTGGTCCGCCTGTTAAGTCTATTGTAACAAATTTAAAGTAATTTATAAACGGGCTTGCAGATTAACCAAACTGAAATAATAATAAATATGCGAAAATTCGGTAGGGGCGAGGCATGCCTCGCCCCTACGGGTAATTTGACTTTAAATTTGAACTGCTTTGCCCAAAGCCGCTTCTGCCGCTTCCATCAGCGTCTCGCTCAGAGTGGGGTGGGCATGCACGTTGCGGCCGACTTCGTGCGCGGTCAGCTCATATTGCTGCGCCAGGGTCAGCTCGGGGAGCAGCTCGGATACATCCGGCCCGACCATCTGTGCGCCCAGGATCTCGCCGTACTTCTTATCAACAACGACCTTGACAAAGCCCTGATAATCGCCCAAGCCAAGCGCCTTGCCGTTGGCCTGGAAGGGGAACTCACCTACTTCAACATCATAGCCCTTTTCTTTGGCTTGCGCTTCGGTGTAGCCGAAGGACGCTGTCTGCGGGTGGCAGTAGGTTGCGCGGGGCATCATGTCGTAATCTAGGGTGACCGTCTCCACGCCGGCGATGTTCTCAGCAGCCACCACGCCCATGGTGGAAGCCACATGCGCCAGGAGCAGCTTGCCGGTGACGTCGCCGATGGCGTAGATGCCATCCACACTGGTCGCCATGCGCTCGTCAATCTCGATGAAGCCACGCTCCGTCAGCTTCACGCCAACGTCTTCCAACCCCAAATCTTGTGTATTGGGTTTGAAGCCAATGGCCACCAGGGTCAGGTCCGCTTTGACGGTCTCTTCACCGTCCTCGGTTGCCACGGTGACCTCTGTTCCCGATTTGGTGGTTTTCACGCCCTGGACTTTGGACTTTGTCATCACATTGATGCCGCGTTTCTTATAAGCCTTCTCAATCTCTTTGCCGACCTCGTCGCCTTCCACGGGTAGCAGGTAATCCAGCATCTCGATGATGGTCACATCCACGCCGTAAGCGTTCCAGATGGTGGCGAATTCCACGCCGATGGCGCCGCCCCCTATGATGGCAACGGACTCGGGCAACTCTTCCTGCAGGATGGCGTCTTCATAGTCCACCACTTTCTCGCCGTCCAGTTCCACACCAGGGATGGTAAAGGGGTGGGAGCCGGTGGCCAGGATGATGTTCTTGGCTTTGAGGGTTTCTTTCTCGCCCTCCTCTGGGGTGATTTCCACGGTATCTTTGGCGGTCAGTTTGGCTGCGCCCATGTGCACGTCGATGTTATTCTTCTTCATTAGGAACCCAACGCCGCGCACCAAACGGTCTGAGACTTTGCGGCTGCGCTTATGGGCAACGCTGTAATCCAGTTCCAGGTTGTCGAAGCTGAACCCGAATTCTTTCCCGCGCTCGCGTAGGGTATGGGCGATGTCGGCATTTCTGAGCAAAGCCTTGGAGGGGATGCAGCCGATATTGAGGCATACGCCGCCCATGAAACGCTTTTCAACGATGGCGGTTTTCAGGCCGAGTTGGGAACATCGGATAGCGGATACGTAGCCACCTGGGCCGGCACCGATCACTATGACATCATAATCAGACATGTTATAAAATCTCACTTTCTTTATTGTTTTGCAACGGCGGTAGAGCTAGTTAGCTTCCGCTTGATTATTATACCCCTTGGCATAGCGGCTGTTTTTTTGGCAGGCGAAGGAGTTTCTTGTATAATGGGGGTTACTATGATTGTAATTTGATAGAAATATGATCTAGAAATGCCCCTTTGGAACAGTCCTTGCAATTTACAATTAAACCAACTCCTCAAAGGATCATGGCTATCCTAAAAGGCGAATGAGGATGGAACCCGGAAGAGGAGTAAACACTCCTTCAGAATGAGAGAACCGCTGTGCCAGAAAAACCAAATGAAAGGTCAAACCAAAACAACCCCAATGACTTGGGATCACGCAAACGCTATCTGACCTTCGGCGCGGCTAAAAACTACTCTGACATGCATGCTAGTAATAGCGATACGGATGCAGCCGTGGATGATGCCCCCTGGCAACTGCTTAGTCAGGGCTGGGCACTTCATGAAAAACAATTGGGACCAAAAGCCAATCAACGGACTGAACAAGGAAGCCCCTATCTTCCGTCCTTCTCTCCTATCACTAATAGCGAAGAATCTGGTGGTGATTTGGCGGATTTGTTCCATAAGGAGCTTCGTCCCGATTGGAGATTGGACCCACTTGATCTTGGGAGGCCAATGTCGAAGGATGTTGGCTTTGAAGGAGACAGGGAGCACAAAGGCATCTCGATAGAGAACCCCCTTTTGAGGTCTGATCAACCCCATGAAGCGCAATGGGAAGAACAGGTCTTGGATATGAGCTTCTATCTCGTTCCCCGTAATGAAAGTCATCACCTAGTTGGGGTGTTATCCCGACAATTGCGGTCCTGGATGCGATGGGTTTGCAAGAAATATGGCTGGGAGTTGATCGCGCTTTCTGTACGTCCGAGTTACTTCAAGTGGACTTTGGGGGATTTTCCTGAATCGCTCATTCAAGTGATGCTGCGTCTGATCCGCAAGGAAACTTCAAACAGAATAATCAATCTTTTCTCTGAATACAAAAAGGAAATGGATGGGGTTGATTACTGGGCGCCTGGCTATTTGGTGGATATGCATAACCGTGAATTTACCACACAGGTATTGATGGCTCATATTGACCATAACCGTTTGAATGTAAAAAAAGAAAATTCCAATTAATCAGTAATTAATCAAAATGTTAACATATCTTTTATGAAAATCTCTTGTCAAGGGGTCAGAATTATGCTATAGTTTTATTCGTCGAACGTCTGGGTGCCCCCCTCACCCAGGCGCTCGGCGCTTTAAAGGGGAAATTTTTATCGCAATTCCATTTTCAGAATATTTTACAGGACCCAAATTAAGGATACAATTAGAACGTTTGGCAGCACCAGGGAAATGGGAGCATCTTTCATGATCTCATTTGAGATTCGCCAGTGTTCAAATCCGGACTGCGGGCTGCGCCTGCCTGTGGATCTGGCAATTCATCGTGGCGAATTTTGTCCCCGATGCGGCGAGACCTTGGAGAGGGCGGCTGAGCTTAATCCGCATCAAACCCTGCATCGCCAAAGAGGAAATGTCAGATTTGCAGTCCTCCTGGACAACCTGCGCAGCGCGTATAATGTTGGCGCCATTTTCCGCACGGCAGATGGCGCAGGGGTGGATCACATCTATCTGGGTGGCATTACCCCCAACCCACAGGACAATGCTGCTATTGGGAAGACAGCATTGGGCGCTGAAAATGAGGTGTCCTGGTCAGCCCACCTAAATGCCGTCAACCTTGCGTCGGATCTCATGGATATGGGCCATCGGCTGCTGGCGCTGGAGGGCACCCCTGACGCGCTGCCCATCCATCACTATCATCGGGACGCGTCGTCTAAGCGCCCGCTTCTACTGATTGTGGGCAATGAACAGGCCGGGATAGACCCTGGGCTGCTGAAATTGAGCGAAATGGTGTTGGCGTTGCCGATGGCTGGGCGTAAGGCTTCTTTGAATGTGGCAGTGGCTTTTGGAATCGCAGCTTATTGGCTGGGCTTTTTCACTGATGATGGTATAAAATAAAACCCTACAAATTAAACTCAGGAAAATAATGATAGAAACAAAGCACTTGACAAAAATCTTTCGAATAAAGAAGCGGCCGGATATCACAGCGGTTCAAGATTTGACCCTCTCGGTATCCGAAGGTGAGGTTTTTGGATTTCTAGGGCCGAACGGCGCAGGCAAAACAACGACGATCCGCATGCTGACCAGTCTGATTGGGCCGACTTCCGGTTCTGCCCGGGTGAATGGCTTTGAGGTGGGACAGGAGGATCAAGCCATCCGGCAGTCTGTGGGCATCCTGACAGAAAACCCAGGGCTATATGAACGCCTCAGCGCATGGAAAAACCTAGAGATTTATGCCAATTTATATAACGTTGACAACATTGAAGGGCAGGTGGCGAAATATTTGCACATGCTGGAACTTTGGAATCGCCGGGATGATCCAGCGGGCAGTTTTTCAAAAGGCATGCGCCAGAAACTGGCCATAGCCCGTGCCTTGATGCATGAACCTCGTGTACTCTTCCTGGATGAACCCACCAGCTCTCTTGACCCGGAGGCTGCGCGCCTCGTACGGGCTTTTATTAAGGACTTGCGCGGTCAGGGACGGACAATTTTCATATGTACCCACAACCTTCATGAGGCAGATCAGCTTTGTGACAGGATCGGTATTTTTAAAACCCATTTGATTGATATGGGGACCCCGAAAGACTTGAGACAAAAACTTTATGGACGTAAGGTGGTCTTCCATCTTCGTGAGTTAGATCAGCATTGGTTACCGCTTATCGAGACAATAAATGGCGTAAATAGCGTTCAGGCAGTTGACCAAAAGCTAGTTGCATCCCTTGAAGATCCGGAACGATTAAATCCCCAGATCATCCGCTTGCTTGTTGACAGAGGGGCGGACATTCAATTTGTGGGAGAACTCCGGCATTCCCTGGAAGATATCTATCTTCAGATGATACAAGATACTCAGGAAGAAGGATCAGCATCATGAAACACATCCGAACCATTATTAATAAAGAGTGGTCTGAGGTCTTTAAGAACCGCATGGTCCTATTTACAATGACTTTTTTACCTTTGGTTTTTACTATCTTACCCCTTGGTATGCTGTTCCTGACGGGGCAGGGCATAGAAGGCATGGGCGGGGTTGGTATGGCGGACGTGCCCGTTGAGTTCCTTTCGGTATGCAGCCCGGAAATGAATGCCACTGAATGTATGCAAATCTACATTGTCAATCAGTTTCTGTTGTTGTTCATGATGATGCCTGTGATTATCCCCGTGACGATAGCGGCCTATAGCATTGTGGGTGAGAAAGCGACCCATAGTCTGGAGCCGCTGTTGGCAACACCGATTACAACTGTGGAATTGCTGGCGGGCAAAGGCCTTGCAGCAGCCCTGCCGGCAATCCTGATTGGATGGGTATCTTTTGGTTTGTTCCTGGTAATGCTGCCTGTGATTGGGGTGAGCCAGGCTGTCATCCAATATATTGTTGGGCCAACATGGCTGCTGGCGATTTTGGTGGCAGGCCCTTTGATGGCCATTGCCGCGGTTAATTTTGCCTTGTATGTCTCCTCCCGTGTGAATGATCCCCGCGTGGCAGAACAGACCGCTTCCATACTCATCGTCCCGATCCTGGGCATGTTGTTTGCTCAGATTGCTGGGGTGATCGTGATCAATTTTGCTGTCATGTTGGGATTTGTTGGTGGGATGGCTTTATTGGACCTAGGCATGATTTATCTCGGCGTGACGATTTTTCAAAGAGAAAATATCCTTACTCGGTGGAAATGATGAGCCTAATCAATCTACGAAAATGGGGCTGCAGCTTAATTTTCGCGCTCCTGCTATTGGTGTTCTTAACGCAACCTGTATTCGGCCAGAATGATGGGTACACCATTCATGTCCGCAAGGATTTTGGTTATGGCTGGGGGAGTGACATCCAGGGAAGGTTTACTGTCACATTGCTAGGCGAAGAACAGGGGGTTGAGCAGGTCGACTTTTTACTGGATGGTGAGGTCTTGGCTGTTGTGACCGATCCACCCTTCCGATATCAATTTCAAACACAGGATTATGAACCGGGGGCACACACATTATCTGCACAGGTGCAGTTGAGCTCTGGTAGGACTGAGGCCACACCTGCATTGAAGTACCGTTTCATCAGCGGGGCACAAGCGCGCCAGCAAGTGACGGGGGTGCTGTTGTGGGTTGGGGGAGGGGTGGTGGGAATAATGGCCCTCGTGGGCATCATCCAGATCGTGTTTTCCAGAAGAAAAAAGGCCTCAACCAGAGTGGGGAGAGAGTCGCGCGGGTATGGCTTATTGGGAGGAACGATTTGTCCCAAGTGCGGAACCCCATTTCCAAGGCACATTTGGGGTGTCAACCTTGTGGTAGGGCGTTTGGATCGGTGCGAGCGCTGTGGGAAGTGGGTGATGACAAAGCGAGCTTCACTTGAAGAAATGCGATCAGCAGAAAAGGCTGAGATTGAGACTTTACTGGAGGACGCGGATACCGCCTTGATTCAACATGATGAAGGTGAGCGCTTGGAAGCGACAAAATATATTGATGAATTATAACAATATGCGGTAAGACGTTGTTGTTCATGGAAGGTTGATTGAACGTTCCCATTGGGCGTGGTAGAATCGCAGTGAAATAAGATTCTGGAGGTACTATGGCAGAACAGGTCGCAACATTTAAGGTTAAAAAGGGGCTGGCGCAGATGTTAAAAGGCGGTGTGATCATGGATGTGGTCACAGCCGACCACGCCAAGATAGCGGAAGATTCCGGTGCCGTGGCCGTCATGGCCCTGGAAAGAGTGCCGGCAGATATCCGCGCCCATGGCGGTGTCGCCCGGATGAGCGATCCTGAGTTGATCTTAGAGATTATGGACTCGGTTTCCATTCCCGTCATGGCCAAGTGCCGGATCGGGCATTTTGTGGAAGCGCAAATCCTGGAATCCCTCGGCGTGGACTATATTGATGAATCTGAGGTACTGACGCCCGCAGATGTCTCGTACCATATTAACAAACATGATTTCAAAGTTCCCTTTGTGTGCGGCTGTCGTAACCTTGGCGAAGCATTACGGCGCATCGGCGAAGGTGCAGCGATGATTCGCACCAAGGGCGAGGCTGGTACAGGGGACGTGGTAGAGGCTGTCCGCCATGCCCGCAGCGTTCTAGGCGAGATTCGCAAGCTGCAGAATATGCCCGAAGAGGAATTGATGTCCTTTGCCAAAGACATCGGCGCGCCTTACGACATCGTCAAAGAAACCCGGAAATTGGGGCGGCTGCCGGTGGTCAATTTTGCAGCCGGCGGCATTGCCACCCCTGCTGACGCAGCATTGATGATGCAATTGGGTGTGGACGGTGTTTTTGTGGGTTCGGGCATCTTCAAGTCCGGCGACCCCGCCAAACGCGCCAACGCCATTGTCAAGGCAACCACGCATTACAATGACCCTGAAATTCTGGCAGAAGTCAGCCGAAACCTGGGTGAAGCAATGGTCGGCCGCCAGATTTCTGATATTCCCGATGCGGAGTTGATTGCCCAGCGCGGCTGGTGATTGGCTCCTTAACGGATATGAACATCGGCATCCTCGCCCTGCAGGGTGATTTCATTGAACATTATGACATCCTTCGTTTTCTGGATGTATCCCCGCGTTTGGTTAAGCTGCCGGAACATCTGGATGGCCTGGACGGGCTGATTATCCCGGGCGGCGAATCAACAACCATTGGCAAATTGGCCGTCGCCTATCATTTGATGGAGCCTTTGAGAGCTTTTGGCCGAGAGCACGCCATCTGGGGGACGTGCGCTGGCGCGATCTTCCTCTCAAAGGATGCCCAGCGTGAGCAGCCCTTGTTAAACTTGATGGACATCCAGGTGGAGCGCAATGCCTTTGGCCGTCAGGTGGATAGTTTTGAAGTGGAATTAAAAGCGCCATTTCTTACAGAAGGCGATGACCGCCCTTATCACGCTGTTTTTATCCGTGCCCCGATTATCAAATCCGTTTTTGGTGAAGCGCATGTCTTGTTAATGTTGCCGGATGGGCGCATTGTCGCCGCACAGCAAGGGCACTTCCTGGCGACGTCCTTTCACCCCGAATTAACGACGGACACGCGCTTTCACCAGTATTTCTTGGAGTTAGTCTGATAGAAGTCCGTCCGATCACCTGGGCCGATTGGCCGTATATCTTCCGACATCGCCGCCAACTTCACAGCCTTGACAACATCCTGGTTTTGACGCGTGGGGCGCCCTTATCCTGGACAAATCTACTGGCTTCAATCCGGCCTATGGACCATGTCTTCACGGCTTTGTGCGAAGATGATGAGTTTCATCGATCCTGGCTCGGTCAAATTCATCAATCCCCCAAGCTTTCCAGCGCTCACATTCACTATCTGTTGCAACCGGAAAGTGGGGATTTTGGGGATTTGAGAATTTTATTGGAGAACATGGTGATTGAGGCTGGGGGTTGGGGCGCCAAGCAGGTTATAGCGGATGTGGACCCGGATTCAGAGACATTTGTCCACTTCAAAAAAGCTGGCTTCGCTCTATTGGCGAAACATAAGGTTTATAAGTTGACGCGCCCGGTGGAGGATATGGACCCCCAACTTGGCGGCAGGTGGCAGATTTGGAATAAGCGGGATATCCACAAGATGCGGAGCTTGTATTTCACTCTGGTGCCGCCCCTGATCCAACCCGTTGAACCCGTATCCCGGCGGGAGATGTTGGGGTTAGTGTATTATGATTCATCCGGCGAACTTTTAGCGTACGCCGACCTGGTTTATGGACCTATTGGCGTCTGGGTGCTGCCATTTATTCACCCGCAAGCCGTGGAGAACATCACGGATCTCTTGGCGCAACTCGTCCTGGACCTGCCGGATTTGGCTGGCAGGTCCGTTTATATCACGGCACGATCCTACCAGCCCTGGATTGAGGGGGCTTTGGAAAACATGGCTGGCGAGGAAGGGCGTGAACAAGCATTGATGGTACGATATATGGCACTTCGCCAAAGAGTCAGGGCATCCGTTACCTTTGCGCCGATTGAGAATGGTGAACCGGAGCCGACCATTCCCCTCGCTTTGAAGAAACAAGGGAAATCTTAATTCTATTTTAGGAGAAGCAATAGATCAATAAATCAGTTGGCTCACGGCGGAAACTAGATAAAGATATGTATAATTAAACGCACCCAATTCTTCAATTAGATAATAGGTACTTCATAAAAACGGGGAGGAGCAATGATAAATAATCGCAGAATCGCATTTACGCTTAATGTATTCCTCATCCTAAGTTTATTACTAATAAGCTGTTCAGCAGAAATAAAAACCCAACCCGTATTGGAAAACACATCTCAAAAAACTGAAATCCTTTCACCTGTTCCCCCGACGCCCACGATGAAGCCGGGTGAGGCAACTGAAACCCACATTAGGATTGATGGTAAATTAGATGATTGGGCTGAGCGTGAGGTGTTGATCAAAGACCCACCAGGTGATACAAATCATGTGGACATGCTGGATTTTGAAAATTTTTATGCGTTTATCAACCAGCAAGCATTGTATTTTATGATTGAAGTTGTAGACCCACTCGCAGAAGTGGTCCAAATTGATATCCATTTGATTACGGATGAAAGAAGAATAAATATCTCTTGGAAACCAGGAGAAACTATTGGATTTATGGGCGATGAAACGAATGTTTATTCAGCCATAGGCCCTACAGAGTTCTCCTCCTTTTCTTGGGGTTCTGTATTGGAAGCCCGAATAGATTTGAGGGATATCGGATCGCCAAAAAACATCAACATAGACCAGGTCTCTGCTATGGCGGGCGAGTGTTGTCAGAGTCCAGCGTGGTTTGCAGCGGATGAGATTAATCCAGATTCCATCCCAGTTGTCAATGAATATGATCCTCCAGGTTTGGTAAGCGATGAAGAAGAATATGCGCTAGCGCGTCGTTTCAACCTTCCTGATGGCTACGTTGCTGAAAGATTGTTGGAGCCGCCACTGCCGGATTCTTTTGCATTGGCTGTCAGTGAAAGCGGCATTGTATATCATCAGCATGTTGGTATTAGTGCTGGCTTATCATTGGTAGATGTAGAGACGGGAGAAGTAACCCGGATTTTAGACTTTCCAGCGGAATACAGTATGGTCGTCAATGGGCCAGGGGATACTGTGTTTATAAAAATCGGGGATGAAATATGGCAGGTCTCCCCTGATGGTTCTTATTCAATTTGGGGCGAAATCCCAGAAGTGATCCCACATTATTATTCGACTGATGGCCGTTTGATTGGATGTTCTGATGATAAAAAATATGTGGTCGAGATTAAACCTGATGGGGATATCATTGAGTTGGCTTCGGGGTTTGAGGATATTTATGAACTTGTTGTTTCCAAGGACAATGTGATATTTGTCACGGATTGGGAAACCGGGAACTTGACCCGTGTTGATTCTGATGGGACTCAACAAGTCCTCCAGGAAAAGATTTTATATCATGACCCTCTGGACCTGGGCTTTGACTTGGAAGGCAATCTGTACTTGAGCACCGTCACAACGGGATTTGTTCGAGTGGATCAGGAAAACGGAAATTATGTAGAAATTTACGACGAATTGAGTCATGGTGCTTCTTGCATTAACCATCCGGCTGATTTCATTTTTATCTCACCCACAAGGGTACTGTTTCAAGACCCGGGCGAAAGCGAAATCCTGTGGTTTGATGTACAGACGAGAGAATATGGATTATTGGTCGATAGTATGGGGTGTAATAGTTTTGCTATTGATATAGGCCCTGATGGTGCATTGTATGTGGGCGCAAGTGGGTGTGGAGAAACTGATCCTGCATATATCTTTCGACTCGCAGACGATGGTGATACTCAAGTTGTGCTGGAATGGAATATTTTTGATCGCATAGATGACCTCGCATTAGATGATGAAGGAGGAATATACATTATCTCCTTTGGCGCCCTTTATTATATTTTTCCGGATCAAAGTGAAATTCTTGAACTTACCCCTCAGCAAGGGCATTTTTCGGTTGATGTGAATCCCATATCCGGTAATGTCTGGACAGTCTTTTATGATAGGGCTGTTCTAAATGAGTTTTCATTGGATGGATTGATAAACCAATACACCTTTGAGACTCCGGAAGCAGCAGAAGGTTTCTCGTTGGGGTTTGGACATGACGGCACAATGTATGTTGGTGCCTCAGAAACCGAGAATATGGATAGCGGCCCCTATGTTGATCGTTGGGTCATGGAAGTCAATCCGGATACAGGACAAAGCAAAGTCATCGCAGAGGTCGGACGGGAGGGATGCTGCTGCGGTATTAATCTTAACGCGGATATTAATGGTCAGTTATGGGTTATGGGTTTTCCAGATTTTAAGATCTGGAAAATTGCTGCTGATCAGGGGTTAATAACTTTTGCTGACAATCTACCAATTGATTCAGCGGCAGCTATTTGTGATGGTGAAGGAGATGTGTATTTTACAAGCCCCAGCGGCATATTCCGGTTATACCAAGAGCATTGAATGGGGCATTCTGTCACCCCCGTTTTTATTGTCAACCTTACATCGCTATATGTTGTGCATCCAGCGGGTTAATGCGTTGAAATTCTATTCTTTATCCCACTTGTGAAAATTTTCAATGATGCTGTTTTTAATCGTTCCTTTGAAGCTTTCTTAGCGGCTATAATACTTATAGTCATAATGTTAATATTTTGAGGGTAAAATAACTAAGTTCGGATAAAATTGATAACAAAAATAAGATAAATACATCAGATTAACGAAAAACTTTTAAGGTAAAGTTGAAAAAATTTATGCTAGAACACCAAAAAATAACAGATGATTTAGATTTGCTGCTGGCAGTCCTGCCGCCGCACATCTCTGAAAAGGTGCGGGAACTGGATGACAGCGACAATCTATTGGAAATAGTCATGGACCTGGGCCGACTGCCCACGGCGCGATTTGTTAATCGCGAATCCGTCCTCAGCGATAAAGAAATCACCTATGAGGACATCGACGGTATCACGAAGTCGATTTCCGAGTTCGACGCGGATAACCGTGCCGGCATCGAACGCACCCTGCATCGGATTTCAGCTATTCGCAACCGTCATAACGATGTGGTGGGCCTGACCTGCCGTATCGGTCGTGCGGTCTATGGCACCAGCGATATCATTCAAGACCTGATCGAATCCGGCTCAAGTATCTTGATCTTAGGTCGGCCGGGCGTTGGGAAGACGACCATCCTGCGTGAAGCGGCCCGCATCCTGGCGGAAACCACCCGGGTGATTATCGTGGATACCAGTAATGAGATCGGTGGGGATGGTGATGTTCCCCATCCCGCCATTGGCGCAGCCCGAAGGATGCAGGTAGCCAAACCGTCGCTCCAGCATGAGGTGATGATCGAAGCTGTGGAGAATCACAACCCGGAAGTGATCGTGATTGATGAGATCGGCCGGGAACTCGAAGCGATGGCGGCGCGTACGATCGCAGAGCGCGGTGTCCAGTTGATCGGCACAGCCCATGGCAATACCCTGGAAAATTTACTGCTCAATCCCACCTTATCGGACCTGGTTGGCGGAATTGAATCCGTCACCCTTTCCGATGATGAAGCACGCCGGCGGGGCACACAGAAGACCGTGCTCGAAAGGCGCGCCCCACCCACATTTGATGTGCTGGTGGAGATTCAGGATCGCAATCGGCTGGCGGTGCAGAGTGATGTCTCTGCCGCGGTGGACGCGTTATTGCGCGGTTATCCCCTCCCGCCCGAGATTCGCTATCGCGATGATGAGAATAAGATCCACATTCAAAAGCCCTCACCGCCTGCCCTGGATACAGCAACGCAGGCATTATCCCGAAATCGCAGGAATCAGAAAGATACCACCCCCTTTACGCGATCGGCTGTAAGCCAGCGTCAAAACAAAGGGGAACGCAAGGCCGGTATCTTACAAGAATCGTTGGAGATGATGCAGGAGGAAGGGCAAGGTTTGAAGCAGGTGGATATCTATCCCTATGGGGTGGCTCGTAACCGCCTGCTGCAGGCAGCCAAGCAATTGAATGTGCCTGCCAATATCGTGCGCAACTTAAAGGATGCGGATGCCTTGTTGACCCTTCGCCGTTATTATCGCGAGCGTCAGCAGCCCGTGACAGAAGCGGAGCAGCGTGGATTGCCCATTTTTGTCCTGCGTGCCAATACGAGCCAGCAGATGGAACAATTCCTGGTGGATTTATTTAACCTGTCCAGTGTTTCCGGAAATACCACGACGCAAAACGCGGTCGTGGATCAAACCCAGGCGGCCATTCAGGCCGTCCTGAATGGGGAGCGTTGGATAGATCTGAAGCCCGCCTCATCTACCATTCGGCGGCTGCAGCATGAAATGGCGCGGCAGGCTGACCTGGTGTCCCATTCTTATGGCAAAGAACCCAATAGGCACGTGAGGATTTTCAGAGACTAAACATGTTCATCACCCTGGAAGGCCCCGAAGGCAGCGGCAAAACATCGCAGATGCCCGCGTTAGCGGAATATTTACGCAATGCCGGTTATGACGTGGTTGTCACCCGTGAGCCTGGCGGTACAGCTGTTGGGGATCAAATCCGGGAAGTGCTGATGAATTTAAAGAACGTTGAAATTGTTCCCCGTACGGAGATTTTACTGTTCCTGGCAGCCCGGGCTCAACATGTGGAAGGGTTGATCCGACCCTCCCTACAGGCTGGTAAAGTCGTCTTGTGTGACCGGTTCAGCGATTCCACCCTGGCTTATCAGGGGTATGGACATAAGACGGATTTGGACACATTGCGTTTCCTGCTGGATTTTTCCACAGGCGGGTTAAAACCTGACCTGACTTTACTCCTGGATGTACCGGTGCTCTCTGGTTTGGAAAGAAAGCGTGATAACGGAGCGGAATGGAATCGCCTTGACGCGTATGCTGAGGCTTTTCATAAGCGTGTGCGTTCGGGCTATCAAGAATTGGCTCAGGCAGAGCCGGAACGCTGGGTGACCATTGATGCAACACAAGATAAAGCTAGTGTACAGGAAGAAATGCGTCAGGTTGTGATCAAGCGGCTTAAGCGAAGCTGACGCATTCAACCTCGCAAGTCATCATTTTAAAATAAAATACAGGAAGGTCTTTGATGTCTAGAAAAATATTTGCCTTTTTAATCATTGGAATGCTGGTGCTATCGGCATGTCAAGGGGGGACTGATGAACCCACGACCACAGATGCGCCAACGATATCCACGGAAACTACAGCAACACAAGAAGCTATTGAAACAAGCACGGAAGTGGTCATTGAAGGGGAGCAGATGCCATGTTCGCCCCTTTTTGATTATGAGACAACAGAAGAAGCTGATTTTTATCAGGAGGTGGTCGATCAACTTCCCCCTGTCAGTGAAGATGATTGGGTTTTCGGCGATCCTGATGCACCGGTTACCATCGTAGAATATGAAGATTTCCAATGCCCAGCTTGTCCCGGTTTTTCTTTATATGTGAAACAATTGGTAGAGCTCTTTCCCTCCACAATTCGGGTTGTGTTTCGTCATTTGCCCTTGCCCTCCATTCATGACAAGGCATATATATCATCCATGGCGGCAGAAGCTGCTGGAGTACAGGGTAAATTTTGGGATATGCACGATATGCTTTACGAACGTCAGAGTGAGTGGACGAACTTATCGGTGGATGATTTTGAAGATTGGGTGATCACGGAAGGCGAAGGCCTTGGTTTGGATGTTGACCAGTTTGAGGCTGATTTGTATGACGAAGAGAAACGAGCTGCGTTGGAAGAGACAACAGAACAGCGGCTAAACATGGGATTGAACTATACGCCCTTTGTGGTGATCAATGATCGCATCTATAAAAATGGGAACCCCAACATCTCTAGCCTGATCGGCTATTACAATTTTGATGGATATGCGGAATGCCCACCTTGGGTCATTGACCCGCAAAGCTCATACACGGCAGTGCTGGATACCACAGCCGGTCAGATTCGCGTTGAACTCTTCGCTGGCGATGCTCCACTTGCTGTCAACTCTTTTGTGTTCCTGGCCCAAAATGGTTGGTTTGATGATGTCTATTTCCACCGTGTCATTGAAGACTTTGTTGCACAGGCTGGCGATCCTTCCGGGATTGGTATTGTTGGGCCGGGCTATACCTTTGCCAATGAAATCCTACCTGGTCTCTCTTTCGACAGCGCCGGTGTCCTTGGTATGGCTAATTCTGGCGCGGATCTTAACGGCAGCCAATTCTTTATTACTCTCGCTCCGGCGACGGAGTTGGATGGCGGTTATACGATCTTTGGTCGGGTGGACGAAGGCAGCCTTGAGGTTTTGGATGGCATAGCACTGAGAAATCCAGGATCCATTGAGGAAGCACAAAATTTAGAGGGTGCGACCCTGATCAACGGGATTGAAATCATTGAGGAGTGATCTGGAAGGACATTGATCCTATGAAGGACAAAAAAGCACACAGCCAAAACTGGCGTACGATCATCACCCTGGCACTCAGCGCGTTTGGCGTATTATTTTTCCTGATTCAATCCCTGGCTTTGGGGGTTTTCTGGGTGACGGAATTGGTCAACCCTCAGGTGGATATCTATCAAAGCATTTCAACAGGCTTGTTCGTCTGGGCTTCTTTGCTTGGTGGAGTTATATTACTGCCAGTTTTGTTGTTGAGTATTACCAAGGTGCGAGGACAACCGATCCCTACCTGGCTTGATATCCGCCGACCTATCGTTGGGAAGATTGTCATGTGGCTGCTCTTGGCTTGGCCGGTGATTGTTTTTCTGGGCTGGATCGTCGCGGGAACGCCCAAGGTTGCAGTTTTCCTGTTGGGCCCTATTAATTTGCTTGTCGTCGGGATACCGATATTGTGGGTGTATACAACGGCAAAAAAGAAACTAAAAACCGGCTCTCCGATTAGAAAATGGCGCATTTTTAGCGCCAGCTTCGCCCTCACACCGATCGTGATCATTGCAGCGGAGATTTTCGCTTTACTTGTCCTTGCCGTCGCTGCTGGAATTTGGGTAGGTTACCGCATTTCTGTGGACCCATCCTTCGAACGTGAATTGATGTATATTGTCAATCAAGTCTCTATAGCGGGAAACGACCTGGACAAAATCCTTCAATTACTGGAACCATATCTATTGAACCCCGCTGTTAGTATATGGGCGATTGTCATCGTTGGGGGTGTCATTCCGGTTATTGAGGAGACACTCAAACCCCTGGCACTGTGGTCGCTGGCGGGTCGCAAAATCACCCCTCGGGAAGGATTCATCAGCGGTGTATTATGCGGTGCTGGTTTTGCATTAATGGAAAATATCCTCTATGCCACCACTGCCATAGGCGCTGAGGATTGGCTGTTTATGGCGATTGGTCGGGCGGGGACGGGATTGTTGCATATGCTCGCTTCGGGTCTTGTGGGGTGGGGGTTGGCAAGGTTATGGCGGGGTGGAAAATTGGTTCTCTCAGGATTAACGATCCTTGGCGCGTTCCTTTTGCACGGTGTATGGAATACTATCACATTGATTTCGGGGCTGGCGCCGACATTTGTTTATGGTCCTGAGGTGACTATTCCGCAAACCTTGCTGTTTTATTCACCCGTAATTCTTCTATTCCTTCTTTCTGCTTTAGGGTTATTCTTGATCCGTCGGCATTTCTTGAAAGAACTAGCTGTGGAGAATCTGGTGACCGAAGAAGATTCTGATATTAATGGATCATAAAGTTAATGGTGCAAAAAATGAGTGAATTCCCTTTGCTTTCAACAATACGCTTTCTGGTAAATCGCCTGACCCAATTTGACGTGATCAACCCCGAGCATCTCCCTGAAACAGGGGGTGTGTTGGTCACGACCAACCATCTGAGCAGATTGGATACACCTTTGCTGTTGGCAATCACAGACAGGGAAGACCTGGTTGCCATTGTCGCAAAAAAGTATCAAGAAAAGCCTTTCTTCAAGTGGGTGCTGAAGAAAGTGGGGTGGATGGTCTGGATGGACCGCTCAAGAACGGATTTATCGGCTATTAGAGATGCCTTGCACTACCTCAGGCACGGCGCGATGGTTGGCATTGCACCGGAGGGCACACGCAGCCAGGACGCACAAGGTTTATTGCAGGGTAAACAAGGGGCAGCCCTGATGGCAGCCCGCGCTTCGGTTCCCATTGTACCAGTCGGAATCATTGGCTCGGATGATGTTTATTCTCAGTGGGTAAAGTTAAGGCGACCTCGGATTACCGTACGAGTGGGGGAATCTTATACCCTGCCGGAATTTGACATGGATGATCGCCAGGGGTGGCTATCCAAATACACGGATGAGATCATGTGCCGCATTGCGGCTTTGCTGCCAGAGGAATACCGGGGCTTTTATAAAGATCATCCTCGCCTGCGTGAATTACTGGCGGAAAAAGAGGAAGATTGATTCCGCATTTTGGGGTAGAGCTTAGAAAAATAAATATATCTCCCCATAGAATAAATGGCGTTTAGGCGTTAGCAAAAACATTTTGGAGTTTTTTGGTTGGTGGTTGTTCCCTCCAGATAAAATCTCAAACTAAAGTCCTCACTCCATAAGTATTATCATATACTAACGCTATTTATACATTGATGAGACTATGGAGTACAGGCTTTAGCCTGAAAGAATAAAATTACTCCCGTGTAGACAGGTGTTTCGTCCAAATTAAATCTCGGACTAATATTCTCACTCCTGTTTTGTTGTAATATCCTCACGCTGACCCTAATACTCCGCATAACTTGCAGCAACCCTTAATACCTAACACCTCACTACCTTTCCCGCTGGCACGATTCTCCCCAGTGGTATAATCGAAACGTGTTACCGGAACTCGAATTTGGCGATGTTATTCGCATGCGAAAACCACACCCCTGCGGGGGTTTTGAATGGCGTGTGGTGCGCATGGGCGCGGATATTGGGCTGGAGTGCTTGACATGCGGCAGGCGCATTTTGCTTGAAAGGCGCGCCCTCAAAAACCGGATGAAAACCGTGGTCCATAAAGGTGGCGAAACTGATGACAACAACGGATAAATTACCCCATGTGCTGTTCCTGTTTTCCGATACAGGGGGTGGTCATCGCAGCGCGGCGCAAGCCATCATCGAAGCTCTGAATATTTACTTCCCCAACCAGGTCACCACAGAAATGCTGGATTTCTTTGTGGAATATGCACCGCCGCCCTTTGATATGGCCGTGACCACCTACGCGCCTATGGCGCAAGTGCCAGACCTATGGGAGTTGGGATATAAGCTAAGCAATGGCAAGTACCGCTCAAAACTTGTGCAGGAAGTGCTTTGGCCCTATATTCGCAAAGCGGCTGAACGATTGGTGGAGGAACATCCCTGTGATTTGTTCTTATCGGTGCATCCCATCATCAATACGCCCATTCTGCGGACTTTAGGTCCAGAGCATAAGCCCTATTTGATTGTGGTGACGGACATGGTCACTACGCATGCCTTTTGGTATAACGATAATGCCACACTGACCGTGGTGCCCACCCAGGAAGCCAAACAGCGCGGTTTGGATATTGGTATGCGAGAAGACCAATTCCATGTGCTGGGCCAACCCATCGCTGATGAATTTCGACGCCCACCTGGTCCCAAGGAGGCACTGCGGGAAAAACTGGGATGGCCTCAAGATCGCCTGGTCGTGCTGATGGTGGGCGGCGGTGAGGGTATGGGGCCGATTGAGGAGACCGTCAATGCCGTTGACCAGGCCCATTTAGACCTCACCATGGCGATCATTGCTGGGCGGAACGAGGAACTGAAAGCTAGTCTGGAAAATGCTGATTTGAATACAGATTCGCTGGTCTATGGCTTTGTGGACAATATGCCCGAATTAATGAACGCCGCAGACATCATCCTGACCAAAGCGGGGCCAGGCACAATCTCGGAGGCTTTCACAGCTGGATTGCCCATCATCCTCTATTCCCGTATGCCCGGCCAGGAGGAAGGTAATGTGGATTATGTGGTGGATAAAGGCGCTGGCGTTTGGGCGCCTTACCCTGAACAGGTGGTCGGTACCTTGCGCTATTGGCTGGACCACCCTGAAGAACGCAAGAAAATCGCCAGGACATCCAAGAAGCTTGCCCGGCCAGATGCTTCCAAAGATATTGCCCAGAGAATTATAGATGCCCTCAAGGCACGTCAAACCTGATATGATTAAAGACATCTTATGCCGATTCTAACCGATAATGCTTTTGAATTTTTTAGTCATAGTCCCCACCAAACGCGCCGATTAGGTATCCACATTGGTGGGAATTTAAACGTTGGGGATGTGATCTGCCTGGAAGGCAACCTGGGCTCCGGAAAAACCGTGCTAGTACAGGGCATTGCTCAAGGGTGGGGTGCGATGGATCCGGTCTCCAGCCCGACTTATGTCATTGTCAATGAATATCGCCGGCCGGATGAGGGACGCTTATTTCATCTGGACGCTTATCGGTTGGAGAGCGAGATGGAAGCCGAATTCCTGGACTTTGACCGGATGATGGCTCAAGGGCCAATTGTGATTGAATGGGCTGAGCGGATTAAGACTATCCTGCCGGCAATTCATCTTTGGATTAATCTGGACTACACGGGCGTGGAACATCGTTCAATGATGCTTCGACCCCATGGAGAGCGTTATGAAAAGCTGGTTGAAAATTTGCGCCAAAAGTTATATGGAGATTTCTAGTGTTATTGGCCATTGATACTTCGACATCCTGGATCAGCCTGGCGTTATATGATGGCACTTATGTGCGCTATGAAACTACATGGCGGAGTCAGCATCACCATACGGTGGATCTGGCGCCAGCCATGGATCGGTTGTTTGAGCGGACGGGGATCGCGCCAAAGGGCCTGATCGGCTGTGCTGTAGCCATTGGCCCGGGGTCGTTTACTAGCCTGCGCATCGGATTGGCGGCGGCCAAAGGGCTGTCTCTGGGGTTGAATATTCCCCTGATAGGCGTGCCATCGCTGGATGTGCTGGCCGCTGCTCAGCCGCTGGATGAGAGACCGATGCTGGCTGTCCTTCATGCGGGGCGGACGCGGCTGGCGTATGTCCGCTATCAAGTTGAAAATGGCGCCTGGCAGGCTCAGGAGACGCCTTCAGTGATCAAAGCCGAGGAACTGGTCAAGACCATCCATGAGCCCACATTGATCTGTGGTGAACTCTCTGAGGAAGCCCGCTCCGTTCTGGGGCGTCGCTGGAAAAACGCCATCATCGCGTCACCCGCCCGATGTTTGCGCCGGGCAAGCTTCCTGGCGGAAATTGGCTGGGAACGTTTGATGAATAATCAGACGGATGATCCGGTCAGCCTGTCGCCGATATATCTTAGCACAGCAACACCCATCCCGGAGTAATATGCCCCTGAACTTACCTGAGGGTCAGGTTTCTTTGCGTCCAATGACATTGGACGACGTAGATCAGGTGACCGCCATTGATCGAGCTTCTTTTCCTACGCCATGGCCTGATGATGCCTTTCATTATGAGTTGACCCGGAACCGGTCCTCACTATGTTGGGTAGCCGAATGGGCAGCGAAAGAAAACTCTCCGGAAATTATCGCTTCAATCGTGATATGGTTGGTCGTTGATGAGGCTCACATTGGTACTTTGGCTGTCAACCCCGGCTATCGTCGATATGGTGTGGCGCAGTATCTTCTCGCAAAGGCATTAATGGCCTGTGGTGAGAACGGGGCCAGAAAAGCCTTACTCGAAGTCCGGGAAAGCAACCAGGCTGCTCAAAACCTGTATCTAAAATTTGGCTTTGAGGAAGTCGGCTTGCGGCGCGATTATTATAAGGATACGCATGAAGATGCGGTTTTAATGACTCTTGAATCACTGGATGAAGGCAAACTTGCTGACTTAGCAAAAACCGAATAATATAATCGTCCTAGTGGTAATGGTATTGGAGGTGTTGTTTGAAGTCGAAAGAAATCCTGGAAGAAATTGCAGAGCAAGTTTCTGTTTGTACGCTTTGTAAGCTGCATCACTCAAGAAAGAAAGCTGTGCCGGGGGCCGGCAGCCCACAGGCTGAGGTGATGTTCATCGGAGAGGGGCCTGGTTTTCATGAAAACCAGCAAGGTTTACCCTTTGTCGGTGCAGCGGGAAAGTTCCTGGACGAGCTGTTAGAAGAAGCCGGCTTCAACCGGGAAGACGTTTTTATCACCAACGTCGTCAAGTGCCGCCCGCCGGGAAATCGTGATCCTCACGTTGAGGAACTGGAGGCATGTAACCCCTATCTTGAGCGTCAAATTGCCGCCATCAATCCTGATGTGATTGTCACCCTTGGACGATTTTCCATGGCGCATTTCATCAACCACGGAAAAATCAGCAGCATCCATGGTAGGTCCTATTGGTCCAATGGCCGCATGGTGATCCCCATGTATCACCCAGCAGCCGCGCTCCACCAGCCCTCACTGCGCAGTGTGATCAAAGAAGACTTTGCAAAAATCCCTGATCTGATTAATGAAGCTCAACAAGCACGGAAAAACAACCCTGATCTGGCGGCGATGAGCCAGGTTGAATCTGATGAAAATTCATCTGATGAGAACGGCGCTGAACAGCTAGAGCTTTTTTAACCGTTGCCCTCATTACTCATAACAAGGTATGATAGAATTTCTTTCTTGGATTGAGAATATTCTGAGGAAATAACTAATGAATAATATCAAAGACGACTTGATAAAAAAATTAGAAAATAAATCTGCACGCATTGGCGTTGTGGGTATTGGCTATGTCGGCCTTCCCCTGGCGGTGGTGTTTGCTGAGGCGGGTTTTAACGTGGTTGGCATAGACCCGCTGGATGAGAAGGTGTCAGCCATCAATCGGGGCGAAAGTTATATCCTCGATATTGACTCTGCCAGAGTGGATACCCTGGTGAAGGCTGGCAAGCTGACGGCCAGTACGGATTACGCGGTTCTGAAGGATGTGGACGCCGTTTCGATTTGCGTACCGACACCTTTACGTAAAACGGGCGATCCGGACTTGTCCTTCATCGCGTCAGCCAGCCAATCCCTGGCGCCCTTTGTTCATAAGGGTATGGTGATTGTACTGGAATCCAGCACGTATCCAGGGACTACTCGGGAGATGGTGCTGCCGGTGCTTGAGGCAACCAGCGGCTTGTCTGTGTGTGATGATTTTTTCCTGGCTTTCTCGCCCGAGCGCGTTGATCCGGGGCGTGAGGATTGGACCACGATTAATACCCCCAAGGTGATTGGCGGGATTACGGAGGCATGCGGCGAGGTGGCTTCCGCCTGGTACCGTCAGGCATTGGATACGGTTGTACCCGTTTCCACCTGTGAAGTTGCCGAGATGGCCAAGCTCCTCGAAAACACCTTCCGCATGATCAACATCGGTCTGGTGAACGAGCTGGCGATCATGTGTGACCGCTTGAAGATTGATGTTTGGGAAGTGATTGACGCCGCCGCAACGAAACCTTTTGGGTTTATGAAATTTACGCCGGGGCCTGGCCTGGGCGGACACTGTATCCCGATTGATCCCCTATACCTTTCGTGGAAACTTAAATCTCTGAATTACAACGCTCGTTTTATTGAGCTGGCCTCTGAAATCAACACCAATATGCCACGCTACACTATGAGCAAGATTCAGGATGCCCTGAACCTGAAGAAGAAGGCCGTCAACGGTAGCCGGGTGTTGGTTTTGGGCGTGGCATACAAGCCGGACATTGACGATTTACGGGAGTCACCAGCGCTGGATGTGATCCACCTGCTCAATGAAAAGGGCGCGCATGTCGCTTACCATGACCCCTATGTCCCTGTTTTGGACCATGATGAGATTGAAATGGCATGCGTTGATGATTTGATGGGAGAGGTAGCGGATGCCGATTGTGTGGTGATTATCACCAATCACAGCGATTATGATTATTCGGCTATCCTTGAGGCTGCCTCCTTGATTGTGGATACCCGTAATGCCCTGGGCACGGCGGGCAAGAACAGCCCTAAAGTGGTCAGGCTCTAATGGCGAATTATTTACTAACAGGGGTCGCTGGTTTCATCGGCTCCCGCGTGGCTGAATTCCTCTTGGAAGATGGGCATGCGGTCTACGGCGTGGATATTATGAATCACGCTTACGATATACGATTGAAGGAATACCGTTTGGGGACACTTGAGGGGCGGAAGAACTTTCATTATCAAAAATGGGATATCTCTAAAAAATCAATTATTGAAAATTTAAAAGATTGGCTGCCTGATGATGTGGCGGGCGTGATCAATCTGGCAGCTTGGGCGGGCACTCGGCGGAGTCTGAAGGATCCCTGGATTTATATTGACACAAATATCGCCGGCACATTGAACATGCTGGAGTTGTGCCGCCAGGCGGATATTAAGAAAATTGTCCTGGCTTCCACTTCCAGCGTCTACGGCCATATCTCAAAACCGCCTTACACTGAGAAGGATGACACCGATCATCCCTTACAGCCCTACGCGGCGACCAAGAAAGGCGCAGAAGCGATGGCCCACGCCTACCATCATCTATATGATATTGACACCACGATCCTGCGATATTTCACGGTTTATGGCCCCGCTGGGCGGCCCCAAATGGTGATGTTCCGTTTTTGCAAGTGGATCGCTGAAGAGGAGCCAGTGGTTGTCAACGGCGATGGGGAGCAAACGCGCGGGTTCACCTATCTGGATGATATTGCCCGGGGCACGATCCAGGCACTTAAGCCCCTCGGTTTTGAGATCATCAATCTGGGGGGACATGAAGTGATTACGATCAACAAGATGATCGGTATGTTGGAATCGCGCATCGGGAAACGCGCCATGGTGACCCATCACGCTTTCCATCCTGCAGACGTGCACGTCAATCATGCCGATATCAGCAAAGCGCAAGCTGTTCTTGGATGGAAACCCCAGATCAATCTAGAGGAGGGAATCACTCGATTGGTAGATTGGTACATGCAGGAGCGGGAATGGGCGAGCAAGATCGAGACCCCATGAAACGCCTTTTCTCAGGCATCCAATCCTGGGGTAAGGATGTGATCCTCAAGAAAGTCATCGGCAATTCAGCCTATCTTTTTGGCAGCCAGGCTGTCGGCGCGGTGCTGAGCATCCTCACGGCCAACCTGCTGGGCGTGGCGAGCTTTGGCGAGCTGGGCGTCGTGATTGGGTTTGTGAGCAACATCAACCGCTTGCTGTCCTTCCGCATGTCCGATTTTGTCGTTCGCTATGTGGGCGGCTTCCTTGCTGAGGATAATCGAAAAAAAGCCAGTGCTGTGTTGAAGGCAGCGGGCTTGACAGAACTGGCGACCTCACTGGTGGCTTATGGGGTCCTTCTGCTGTTGTCGGGATGGGGTGCTTCCAGTTTTGCCAAAGACTCTGCCACGCAACCCCTTTTTATTATTTATGGATTTACAATTTTGGCCAATGTCATGACAGAAACAGCCACTGGAGCGCTGCGCGTGACTGGACACTTCCGTTCTCAAGCGTTATTGAACTTATTGCAGAGTTTGGTTACTGCAGGATTATTTTTTTGGGTTTTTATCAATCAGGGTGGCGTGTTTTCGGTGATGCTGGTCTACCTGGCAGGCAAGATTATTCTGGGGATAGGACCAGTCTTGCTGGCCCTTTATTGGCTGCCGAAGAGCTTGGGCAAAGGTTGGTGGCGAACGCCCATGCGGGAGAACCTGCCCGACCGCAAGCCCATGGTTCGCTTTGCCCTCAACACCAACTTCAGCAGCATGATCACCATCCTCGCCCGTGACAGCGAGGTGTTGTGGGTGGGGTATTTCTTTAACACCACGGTTGCGGGTTATTTTAAGGTTGCCCTGGCGGTGATCAACCTCATGGTGATGCCCATCACGCCCTTCATCAGCACCAGTTTTCCTGAGATCACACGCCATGTTGCCAAGCGGGAGTGGAATAAGTTGAAGGTGCTGCTAACTCGAGTGACGATGATTTCCGGCCTGTGGACGGGGGCGGTCGCTGCGGGTTTAGTGCTCCTTGGGCGGCAGCTTTTGTTTTCGCCCTGGTCATTGTTTGGCAGAATCATTTATATTTACAAACAGGGGTACGCGCCGGCCTATGGCGTGCTGTTAGTGTTGGTGATTGGTTATGGGATGGCCAATATCTTCTTCTGGGATCGGTCGCTGCTGCTGGCATTCGGCAAGGCGGAATTGCCTTTGAAGGTCAGTTTCTTTGCCATGCTGGGCAAGGTACTGCTGGCTTTCCTGCTGGTACCCGTGCTGGGGTATCTGGCGGAGGCTGCCCTATTCAGTGCTTATTTTGTGGTGTCAGTGGGGATACTCGTTTTAAAGGGTTTGGCGGAAATCCGGAGCCGATCTGCACTGGCTGAAAAATCAGTGAGTTAATGACTTCTAAAAGATAATCGGTAACAGGAGAGACAATGGTCGCGCAAGAGTCACAATCAGCTATGCACATGGTCGCTAAGATGTTGAAACCCTGGCAGGATGCTATACAGAATCCCGCTCGGGCACAAGAAAAGGTCCTGCATAGTCTATTGAAGGTCTACGCTCAAACGGTTTATGGCCGCAAGTATGGCGCTGAGGATGTTGGGAGTATTGACGATTATCGTGAGAAATTTCCTGTCACGACCTATGAGGATTACCAGCCCGTGATTCACCGTGTGATGGCTGGCGAAAGTGAGTTGATCCTCAACGAAGAACCGGTTGGGTGGGCCATTACTCGGGGGACAACCAAAGATGAAAGTAAATTTATCCCCATGACGCCCACCGATCTGGAGATGCGCGTCTCTGCGGCTAGAGCGGTGATGATGTATGCCGCGCAAACCCGCTCCCAAGAGGTTTTTTCCGGCGTCAATCTAAACTTGAACTTTCCTTCGGTGGTTGGATCGGTAAAAGCAGGGGACAGAGAAGTGGCCTATGGTTACAGCTCCGGGATTTATTCGAAATTTGTCTCTCATAAAACACCGGTGCGTTCCCTGCCTTCTCAGGAGGATATTGATGCCCTGGGCGGCAGCAAGGCCTGGTCAGTCTGGAAGCAGCGGTTTGACCTGGCTTATGAGCAATGTCTCGACAAGAACGTGACCCTGGTGGGCGGTGTCGCGCCCACGGCTATCCAATTCGGACGCTATCTGCATAAGAAGTACCGCTCATACCCCAAAGACCATTGGCGGGTGTTGGTGATGACCCTTGGCAGCACACCGGGCATCAACACCTACCGAGCGGGGACGCTGAAGGCCTTATATGGACGCCAGGCTGCGATCCGTGAAATTTACGGCGCCACCGAGGGCATGTTTGGCCAGCAGATGGATGAAAAACGCGCTTGGGTACCCAATTACGATTTGTTTTTCCTGGAAGTTGAGACGATAAAAGGCGTCAAGATGCTCCATGAAATGCAGCCGGGGGAAACCGGCAGTTTGGTCGTCTCGACGCCTGTTCTGGCAAGATATAAAATTGGCGACCTGATTCGCGCGTATCAGCCACCCTACTTCCGTTGTATCGGGCGCGACCGCTGGTATACGCCTTTGACGCACACCTGGCGCATGGTCAGATCGCTGGATTTTGGCGGGCTGTAAGCTTTATTTACGGTTGCTGATCAGCGCACTGGCGAGGGCTGAAAGGCCCATCGCAATCAGGATAAAGGGCCAAACCACATCCCAACCGAAGATGCCGCCTAATCCGATTCCCAAGAAGATGGCAGCCAGGAAGAAATTCCCGCTGGAAGAACGATAAGCTGGGACAAAGGTGCGGATGATGGCTTCAATGAAGATGATCAGGCCAGCACCCAAGAAGATCACCGACCAGGTGCTCAGGCCAACGAACTCGAATCCCTCTGGCAAGGCTTGCTGAACCTGAATTTGATCCAGCCAACCCAGGTTGGACGCCAGGAAGGCGAGGCCTGCCCAGATCAGGATCAGAGCCCAGGTGAGTGAGCTCAATGGATCGCGGTCGTGTTTTTCCTCGTATTTTTCTTCTTCCTTTTCCTCGGTTTTCTCATCGTAGTAATAGGGTTGTCGCTGCTGATTTTCTTCTTGTGGTTTCTTTTCTTGATCGCTCATATTTAATTCCTTTTCATTTGATTATTGAATTAACCGTTCAAATTAAACTATAACATATTTCTTTGTTCAGACCGATAGATTTTCTTAGCCTTTATTCAATAATAATTACAAAAAAGGATTTAAGGTTGCCACTCCCCGATATCCTGCCAGCAGTAATCCAAATGTTCAGCCATAACCGCTTTGAGTTTGCGCTTGACATGGGACCGGGCAGCCTGCATCAGTTCCAGGCCGCCAATTTCGTTTAATCGCTCGCCGATTTTCCGGGCGCGGACGTGGTGACAGCGAACATTAAAGGGCCCGCCCGGCTGCAGGGATAAAAAGTCGTCCAACTCGCCAATCTTGACGAGTTCGTCCAATAATTTCTTTACTTCCCGTTTTGGCTCCGGGGATAGTTTGCGAATCGCAGGATGTCCGAAAAGTCTTTCCCAAATACTCATGAGGTCGTTTTCCTTTGTCTAAGGGCTTACTGTTATTATAGAGGATGCGCTAAAGTTTTTGTTTCAAAAATATATTTTCCATTGCGATTGTACCTTCTAATATAATTCTTATCGACTTTGATTATATTTACAATAGTCATGATGAATTACGAAACGGGAGAATATAATGTCAGATAAAAAAACCAAACCGCCTGAAGGACAGGCGATCCCCTTCAAGGCGGAAACGCAACAATTATTGAACATACTGATTCATTCGCTTTATACTGAGCGGGAGATCTTTTTACGTGAGTTGATCTCCAACGCCTCGGATGCCCTGGCTCGCATGGATTTTGTCATGCTGACCGACCGGGATGTCCTCGACCCGGAAGCGCCATTGGAGATCCGTGTACGGACAGATAAGGACCAGGGCATGTTGATCATCGAGGATACGGGCATCGGCATGACCCGTGAGGAATTGGTGGACAATCTGGGCACCATTGCCCGATCCGGCGCCAAGGCTTTTGTGGAGGCGGCCAGTCAGGAGGATCAGGATATCTCGGACATCATCGGCCAGTTCGGGGTAGGTTTTTATTCGGCCTTCATGGTGGCGGATTGGATTCGGGTTGTCTCCCGCTCTTACCAGCCTGATGCACAGGCGACAGCCTGGTACGCTTCCGGTGAGGATACCTATAAATTGGAAGCGGCGGATCGAGAACAACGCGGCACAGAAGTCCGCATCAAGCTCAAAGAGGACGCCAAAGAATTCCTGGATGAGTCTCGCTTACGACAGATCATCAAACGTCATTCGGATTTCATCCAATACCCTATTTATTTAGAGGACGCTAAAGAACCCATCAACCGCCAGACGGCACTGTGGCGGCAAAATCCCCTCAAGACAGACGAAGAAGCTTATCACGAGTTTTATAAGCAGTTGACATTGGACTTCACCGAGCCTTTGGCATATTCGCACATGGTGGTGGATGCCCCCGCGCAGATGTACGCCGTTTTATTCGTCCCACAGGACCCCAAGAACCTGGTGTTCTCGCCGCGCAAGGAACCGGGCTTGAAACTGTATGCCCGTAAAGTTCTGATTCAGGAATTTTCTACAGATTTACTGCCGCAGTATCTCAATTTCCTGGATGGTGTGGTTGATTCTGAAGACCTGCCTTTGAATGTTTCCCGAGAGAGCGTCCAATCCAATCGGATTATGGCGCTGCTCAAGCGGTTGGTGACGGGGAAGGCCTTTGAAATGCTGGGGGAACTCGGCGAGGAACAACCAGAGAAATATGTTCAATTCTGGGAGACGTACGGCGAATACCTGAAAGAGGGCGTGGCGATTGAACAGGATGAACCCGAGCGGTTATACCCCCTGCTGCGCTTCCATACCAGCAAAGACTTGGCCGGCTGGTCGTCCCTTGACGATCTCTTGGAAAGGACGGAGGAGGATCAGGAAGAGATTTATTATTTCCTGGGTGATGACCTCAGTGCTGTACGATACAGTCCGCATATGGACGGTTTCCGCAAAGCGGATATTGAAGTGTTGGTGCTGACCGATCCGGTGGATTCCTTCATGTTAATGCGTTTGAAGGAATATGAGGGGCATCCCTTGGTGAACGTTGCGGACGCGGAGTTGCCTGAGAAGGAGGAAGAAGCGCCGGCGGAGCAAGAGGCCTTGGATGAAGATACGGTCTCAGGTTTGGTGTCGCGCTTCAAATCTGTTTTAGGGGATAAGGTGAGTGACGTGCGTACGACGGAGCGTCTGTCCGATTCCCCCGCTCGGCTGGTCGATCCAGAAGGCGCGCCGGACCAATCCATGCAGCGGGTGTATCAAATGATGGATAAGGAATTTGAACTCCCTAAGAAAGTCCTGGAAATCAATCCCCGGCATACCATCATGACCCGACTGGCCTCACTTCCTAAGCATGACGCCAGGTTTGACCTGATCGCCCAACAGGTCTATGAAAACACCCTTTTAATTGAGGGACTGCATCCTGACCCCGTTAGCATGGTCGGGCGCATTCAGGATCTGATTGCCAGCGCGCTGAGCGACACATCTCAAGAGGAAGATTGACCTGCGACATTTTCATCTAGCACCCTGCATACGTCATATCCAATGGTAAAATTGCGGAAAAAGGGCGAGGATGGACATGAGCACCCCCCAGGGTTTTAAGAAGGATGCGATCACACCGCCGACTGTCCGGCAAATCGCACAGGCAATCCTGTTGGATATCAGCCAGCATTTCCATTTTGATCGAGATACCTGGTGGTATCCGATCTTGAATAAAGTCGCCTTACTACCGATCAGGCGCATTGCCAGTTTGATTCGCACCTATGATTTGCGTGTACATGCACAAGGCCTAAGGAAAGCGGCTCAAGGGTTGCTGCCCCATTTTGCTGATGGCTGGGAAATCAGGGGCGGTGAGGCACTGCCCAAGGAGGGGCCGCTCCTGATTGCTTGCAACCATCCGGGCGCGGTGGATTCGATTGCAGTATTGGCTGCGGTTGAAAGGCCGGATGTGCACTTGGTTGCCTATCAGCGCCCCACGCTGCTTGCCATGCCCAATACCAGCCAGCATCTGCTTTACTTTGACGAATACAATCCAGATCGATTGGGATTAATGCAAAAAGTGCTGCATCTGCTGAGGCGGGGAGAAGCTGTATTATTGTTCCCACGAGGCACCGTTGAGCCGGACCCGGCACGCTATCACGGGGCGCTGGACTCATTGAAAGATTGGTCAAAAAGCCTGGGTTTGTTCCTGAGCCAGGTGCCCGAGACCATGTTCCAGTTAATCCTGACACAAAATGTTCTGGCGCCGCAGGCATGGTATAACCCCATCGCGAAATTGGGGAAGACCCTGCGCCAGCGCCACCAGATCAGCATGATCCTGCAGGGGGCTATCCAGGAGATGCTGGGCTGGTGGAAGATACCGGTCAGAATAAAGCTTCCAGAATCTGTAGCGGCTGTAGATTTTGATAGAAATCTAGATCCCCGAAACATTAACAAGGGAATTGAAGGTTATGTGGGCGCTGAGATGGAAAAAGCTTTTGATAAGCTTTAGCCCAGAACCTATTTTTCCCAATAAACTGTAAACCTGACTATCCTATCCATTCCACTATGGTGCTTTCCCCCTGGCCCACGCCCACGCACAGGGTTGCCAACCCATAAAAGGGTCGTTGGGCTGAATCAGCCCGGCGGCGCATTCCGTGGAGCAGTGTGGTCATGATGCGCGCACCGGAGCAGCCCAATGGATGACCGAGAGCAACCGCGCCGCCGTTGACATTGGTGATCTCGTGAGAAAGTCCTAATCCGTCAAGGACAGCCAGTCCCTGCACGGCGAAGGCCTCATTGACCTCTGCCAGTTGAATATCTTCAATGGACAGCCCTGCTCGTTTCAGGGCTTTTTCGGTGGCGGGGATCGGGCCCAGGCCCATCGTGCGCGGCGGCACGCCGGCCGCTGCCATGCTGACCACACGCGCCAGGGGCTGGTATCCCAGGGATTTCGCTTTTTCTTCGCTCATCATTAAAAGGATAGCAGCACCGTCATTAAGTCCGGAGCTGTTGCCAGCGGTGACAGTGCCATCTTTCTTAAATGCCGGGCGAAGTCGGCTGAGGGCTTCCAGAGAGGTGTCCCGCCGAGGGCGCTCATCGGTGTCAAATAGAAGGGGCTCCCCTTTACGTTGGGGAATGGAAACGGGCAGGATCTCCTGGCTAAACTTACCAGAATCAATGGCAGCAATGGCGCGCTGGTGGCTGGCCAGGGCGAAGCGGTCCTGTGCTTCCCGGCTGATGCCCGTCATCTCCGCGATGTTTTCGGCTGTGATTCCCAGGGGTTCTGTGCTGTATTTCTCCGCCATGCGGGGGTTGACGAACCGCCACCCCAGGGTGGTGTCATAGGCGGTCAGGTCGCCCACCGGACGGGTGGGCTTGGGTAGGGCATAGGGCGCGCGGCTCATGCTTTCTACGCCGCCAGTCAGGAATACCTCGCCATCGCCCACCTGAATGGCGCGGGCAGCAGCGTTGATGGCGGTCAATCCTGAGGCGCACAGACGGTTGAAGGTCACACCGGGCACGGACACCGGCAGCCCTGCCAGCAGGGCGGCCATGCGGGCGATATTGCGGTTATCCTCACCGGCCTGGTTGGCGCAACCTAAATAGACTTCTTCAATCAGGATGGGGTCAAGGTCATGTTTCTCGACCATGGCTTTTATCATTAGGGCTGCCAGGTCGTCAGGGCGGATGGTGGACAGGGCACCGCCCAGGTTGCCGATGGGCGTGCGTAGGGCGTCAATTATTACGGCTTGTTGCATGAGGTCTCATTCCTTTGATGTCTTGATGTGGTAAAAATTTTACTATGAGATGTTCCATAATTGGGAAACTCGGATGAATCTATTAATCATGGATAAGCTAAAAACAGGCTGCTGCATGCTGAAGGCAAGGTGCCGCGATGTGCTGGATGAGCTTTTCCTTTTTCTAGATCAATGATAGAGCATTCAAATCGCCTGAATTAATCCAGGGTGTCGAAAAACAGGTTATCCTTCCAATTTAACCCTCACCCTGCCCTCTCCCTTACGAAGGGCGAGGGTTTTGGAAGTTTATCATCATCAATCTTTGTCTACCTTTCTCAATTATCGCATTTACTGGCTTCCCTCCTCTTCCTTGCCGAGGGAGAGGACGAAGATGAGGATAATTGTTTTATCATTAAAACATGGTTCACATGTGATTGTTATTACAAACTCATGTTTTTCAATATTCTCTTTATTCTATGAGGGGCAGACTTATGTTAAAATTTCTACAGCGATGAAATGATATGAATAATCAACGATGATGTTCAATAATTCATCTTGTTTGTGATTCGTTGCGTTAATGTATGAGATATCTCCCATAGGAGGTAAACCTGAATTCCACCTCATCATATTCCACATCATTAGATAAATTACTTGATTTACAAAAGGAATACGTTTGGCTCCATCCCGCTCTGGGACAGCATTACCCTGTCGCGATATGTGAGGGTGATGAGATGACGATTTTCGATGTTGATAAGAGTGGAGTTTCTTATCAGATCGTTAAAGTTATCCCTGCAATGATGCCGCTCCCTGAGGGCGTACGCGCCGCTTTCCCGCTGGAGGGTTATGCGGGACGAATCGCCGCGGTGGTCTCCCCTGATATCTTTGAATCGCTGGATGGATATGTGACGGTTTTTCATGAGTTCGTGCATTGCTATCAGTATTCGACCTGTGAAACGGAGTTGAAAAAAACCTTAGACCTCACCCAACTTGCGAAGGAGACGGGCGATGTGATGTGGGAGATCAATTATCCTTTCCCATATACTGCCAAAAGGTTCATCAACGGTTATCAAGGTTTTATGGATGCTGTGGCTGCTAGGGATGAGACAGAGATTCAGCGCACCAGGGTGGAGCTTCATACCTATTTAGGCGTGCACGATTTTGAATACATGGTCTGGCAGGAGTGGAAGGAAGGATTGGCCCGCTGGGTGGAAAACCGAATTCAGCGTGAGCTGGGTTTGCCTGAAAATACCGGTGGAAGCCAGCAGCCCTTCAACCGTGTTGTGTTCTATGCCGGCGGGGCGGCTTTTATTGATTTTCTTTCGGCTCATAATCCTGGTCTGCTTCAGGACCTGCCCAATCTTTATAAGAATATATATGGAAAGAAAGAATAATGTGAATAGATTCTTATGATTTACATCTTATTGAATCTCGATGCGTATGAATGATAAATATCACCCGTGAATCGTGATGGATGGAAAACCCCATTAAAATGAACCCTATAGATATGGAGTATACTATAATGGCTTGTCCTGAGAAACCTCACCCAATCTTCAACCAGGACACCTCAATTTATCAACTAAATAAGGAGGATCGTTAATGCCCGCGAAGGGATATATTGTAGTTAACGAATTGTATTGCAAGGCATGTCAGCTTTGCGTCACGGATTGCCCTTTTGACGTGCTGGCTTTGGATATGGATCGTTTAACACCGAAGGGTTACCATCCGGCGCACATGGTCAACCCGGAAGCCTGCACGGGATGCGGTATCTGCGCCAGGGTCTGCCCTGATGCAGCCATTACCGTTTATCGCTATGAAAGAAAGAAGGCGGAGGCGTAAGATGGCCAAAGAACTCATCAAAGGTAATACCGCTGTTGCAGAAGCAGCTTTGAGAGCGGGATTGGAAGCCTATTTTGGTTATCCGATCACCCCGCAAACTGAATTATTAGAGCACCTATCCGGTCGTATGCCAGAGCTTGGGCGACCCTTTGTTCAGGCTGAGAGTGAGCTGGGGGCCATCAACATGGTCTATGGCGCAGCCTGCACGGGCAAGCGCGTGATGACCTCTTCCTCCTCCCCGGGCGTCAGCCTGATGATGGAGGGCTTGTCCTATATCGCCGGTACCGAAGTCCCCATGGTGCTAGTGGATGTCGTGCGCGGTGGCCCAGGCTTGGGCAACATTGCCCCGGCGCAGGGCGACTATAATCAGATCGTCCACGGCGGCGGGCATGGCGATTATCGTCTGATCGTCCTGGCGCCGGCCAGTGTGCAGGAGGCGGTGGACCTGACCGTGCTGGCCTTCGATCTGGCAGAAAAATACCGTTCGATTACGGCGGTCTTGTTGGATGGCAGCATTGGACAGATGATGGAACCTGCGGAACTGCCGCCGATGCAGCCCCTCAAGAAGGAAATCCCGGACTGGGCCGTACGCGGGGAAAGAAACGGCGAAAAACATCTGCTGACCTCCATCAACCTGGACCCGCCAGCGCAAGAAGTGATGAACCTGCGTTTGATGAAGCGCTGGCAGCAGGTTGAGAAGAACGAAGTGCGCTATAAAAGCTACTTCATGGATGATGCAGAATACGTCGTGGTAGGATTTGGCACAGCCGGACGGGTGTCCCTTTCTGCCGTGCGCGCAGCGCGGGAAAATGGCATCAAAGTCGGCTTGCTGCGACCGATCACTGTGGCGCCTTTCCCCAATCAAATTTTGGATGAATTGACCGAAAAGGTGAAAGCCTTCTTGGTGGTGGAGATGAACTCTGGACAGATGCTGGAAGATGTCCGCCTTGTGGTGCGCGGGCGCAAGCCGGTGGAGTTCTTCGGGCGCATGGGCGGCGTTGTCCCCTTCCCGGATGAAGTGTTGACTGAAATCGAGCGTCTCGTCAAGGGTCCCAGGACCACGGAGGGCCACCCCCGTGACCGCTGGCTGTCCCGATTAGCTGAGACGATAGGTTAGGAGAGAATAATGGTAATGACAGACGTACCAACCAAGACTGTTTACGAGCGACCTGAAGTCCTCGATCCCCGAGTGACCCACTATTGCCCAGGCTGCACCCATGGTGTGGCGCACCGTTTGGTGGCGGAAGTGCTGGAAGAGATGGGCGAGGTGGATAATGCCATCGGTGTGGCTTCCGTGGGCTGCTCGGTTTTTATTTACAACTACTTTGATATTGACTTTGTTGAGGCGGCCCATGGGCGCGCCCCAGCCATGGCGACGGGCATTAAGCGTGTCCTGCCGGAAAGCACCGTCTTCACCTATCAGGGTGACGGCGACCTGGCGTCCATCGGCATGGGCGAGATCGTGGGCGCGGCTTCCCGCGGCGAGCAAATCACCGTGGTGTTTATCAATAATGCTAACTACGGCATGACAGGCGGTCAGATGGCGCCGACCACGCTCCCTGGGCAGAAGACGAGCTCTTCTCCCACCGGTCGCGATGTCGAAAGGCAGGGCTATCCCATCCGCACAGCGGAGCTGCTGTCCACGCTGCAAGGCGCGTCGTATGTAGTGCGCCGCAGCATGCACAACCCCCGCGAGATCAGCCGGGCAAAGAAAGCGATCCGCACGGCCTTTGAAGTGCAAAAGCACGGATTAGGGTTCTCGCTGGTGGAACTGCTTTCCACCTGCCCCACCAACTGGGGCCTGACGCCTGATGAAGCCCGCACCTGGATTGAGGAAAATATGATCCAATTTTTCCCGCTGGGTGACTACAAAGTCTCGTCCGCTGTGGCGGACCTCAAGATTTAGGGAGGGTTGAGAATGCAACAAGAAGTGATAATAGCTGGATTTGGCGGACAGGGTGTTTTGTTTGCCGGACAGCTTCTGGCTTATACAGCCATGGATGAGGGGCAGGAAGTGACCTGGATCCCCTCCTATGGACCTGAGATGCGCGGCGGCACGGCCAACTGTACCGTGGTTGTGGCTGATGAGGAGATCGGCTCACCCTTTGTCAAGAATCCCACAGCCGTGATCGCCATGAACCTGCCTTCCCTGGATAAGTATGAGGATATGGTGGCGGAGAGAGGCGTGTTGGTGGTGAATGCTTCGATGGTCAACCGGGAGGTGGCACGGGACGATATTACCGTGGTCAGCGTCCCCGGCAATGAGCTGGCCGCGGAGGCAGGCACGGAGCGTTCGCTGAACATGGTCATGCTGGGTGCGCTGCTGGCCAACCTGGACCTGCTCTCATTGGACGCGGTTGAGAAAGCGCTGGAAGCGCACCTGCCGGAGCGGCATCACAAGTTCCTCCCGGCCAATAAGGCCGCGCTGAGAAAAGGCGCGGAATATAAGGTCGCCAAGGCAGAAAAAGTGTGATCGCTAGATTGCTTATTTTCAATCAGAATTTATCTTAGAGATTTTGAGGATGAAAATTGCATTTCAGATAAATTTAGAGATAACCGTACGGGCGAGGCACACCTCGCCCGCATCTATTTAATAACTAGACCGTTCTCACCAACCGAAAATTTGAATCCCGTTATAATAGAAAAACTGACATAATCATGTTCCAGTCTCAATTTGAATCTCTTACCCAATTATGGAAGGTTCTATGAAAATTCACATGTCCTCCCCCGATATCAGCGACGCCGACCGCCAGGCGGTGCAGGCCGTCCTGGAAACCACCATGCTCAGTATGGGGCCCAAGGTCAAAGGCTTTGAGGCCGCTTTCCGCTCACTGACCGGCGCCCAGCATGCCATCGCCGTCAATTCCGGCACCGCCGGCCTGCACATGTGCGTGCGCGCCGCCGGCGTGGACGCGGGCGATATCGTGATTACCACCCCCTTTTCCTTCATCTCCTCCACCAATGTGATCCTGTTTGAGAAAGCCGTCCCCGTCTTTGTGGATGTGGATCCCCTTACAGGCAATATCGATCCCGACTCACTTGGACAGGCGGTGGAGGACCTGTGTTTGGGCGGTGAGGCTGCCCGCAGGTGGCTGCCCCGCACGCTGCCGCCGGTCAACCGTGAGCGGCTGGGGGACGTCAAAGCTATCCTCCCCGTGGATGTCTTCGGCCAGCCCGCAGATTATGACGCCATCAACGCTGTGGCCAGCCAGTATGACCTGGCGGTGATCGAGGATTCCTGCGAGGCCCTGGGTGGGGCATATAAAGGCCGCGCCGCTGGTACCCTGGGTGATTACGGTGTATTTGCCTTTTACCCTAACAAGCAGATCACCACCGGCGAGGGGGGCATGATCATCACCGATGACGATCAGGCCGCTGATTTCATGCGTGCCCTGCGCAATCAGGGGCGGGCGCCAGGGGATACCTGGCTCCAGCACACCCATCTGGGGTACAACTACCGGCTGGATGAGATGAGCGCCGCTCTGGGCTTGTCGCAAATCGACCGTCTGGACGGCTTGCTGGCCAAGCGGGCACAGGTGGCCGATTGGTACGCGCACTACCTGACGGATATTGAGGAGATCACCCCGCCGCAGTTGGTGGAGAGCACGACCCGCGTGAGCTGGTTCGTGTATGTCATCCGCATTGACGAGGATATTGACCGTGATAAGCTGGCCTTGGTGTTGAGGGAGGAGGGTGTGCCCGTCCGGCCTTATTTTGCCCCCATCCACACTCAGCCCTATATGGTCAACATGTTCGGCTATAAGCGCGGCGACTACCCGGTCACGGAAAACCTGGGCGACCGCAGCCTGGCGCTGCCTTTCTCGAGCAAGATGACCGAGGAAGAAGTGGTCACGGTTTGTCAGAGCATCGCCGATGCCCTGGTGACGGCTGAGAACCTGTCATAACATTCTCATAAGATATGGATAACGAATTTCATCCCCCCCGCCGCATCGGATCCCTGTTCCATGGCGGCCTGATCCTGACTTTGGCCCTGGGTGGCGGCTATTTCTTCTTGCGCGCCACCCGTGACCCGACTGGTTTGGATTTTTTGCTGCATATGCTCATCGCATTGGTGATCCTTACGCCGCTGCCGTTGTTTGCTTACCGCTTTTATGCGCTGTTGACAGCATATTATGTCCTAGAGCGAAGCGGCTTGCGGATTCGCTGGGGCCTGCGCCGTGAGGATATCCCACTGAATGATATTGAGTGGATCCGCCCGGCGGATGAGCTTGGCTTTCGGCTGCCCTTGCCCTGGCTGCGCTGGCCTGGGGCGGTCGTGGGGAACCGGCAGGTCTCCGAATTGGGGCAGGTGGAGTTCATGGCGGCGGACACGGCGCACATGATCCTGGTAGCCACACCGGAGAAGGTGTTTGCGATCTCCCCCTCAGACCTGAATAGGTTTACAGCGGAGTTCAGGCATATCAATGAGTTGGGCAGCCTGACGCCCTTGGATGCCCAATCCCTTTATCCCAAGGTTTTCCTGGGCAGGATGTGGGACGATCGCCTTGCGCGGCAGTTGATTCTGGCTGGTTTGGGGGTTGGGTTAGCCCTGCTGGCTGTGACGGCTTTTGCTGTTCCTCGCTTGGGTACCATCGCCTGGACCAGTCCTGGCTCGACAGCGCCGGCGGAGCGGCTATTGCTGCTTTCTGTGCTGGACGGCATGTTGTGGTTGGTGGATCTCGTTTTTGGTTTCTTTCTCTACCGGCGCGGGGAAGATATGCGCATTGCGGCATATCTCTTATGGGGGAGTTCCGCCGTGACGGGGGTGTTATTACTGATAGCCAGTTTGCTGCTGATTTTCTAATAACCGAATTGCATCTATGACCAACAGCTAGATCGTTAAGGTTTTTCCTAGCCTCTTTGGGGCCATTGTTGTTAAAAATTTCTTCTCTTTTTTATCAGCAATTTACTATATTAATCACCCTCGTAGAGACGCCCCAGCGGGGCGTCTCTACTGTGTGTGTATTGTTTTTAGATGCCCTAAGGCAAGCAAATAAATTGTTTAATAAAGTGTTTTGGTTATTGGTTTTTTGATTTCCTTTTCCCGAAAATCGCGAGCAACACCAAGACCCAGCCGCCAGCCATCAGTAAGTTGAAGATGCCGCCGAGGACTTTGAAGATGGTGTCAATGGTTCTGTAGTCCATGTCAAACTGGTCATACAGAAAATAATACAAAAAGCTGTTGACAAAGACGCTTAACAGCGTGACAATGCCAATGATGATCATGCCTATCAACGTCAGAAGAGAGGTGCGCGGTGCCTTCTTCCAGCGGATGACGGCCAATACAATGCCCACCCCGAGCACGAGCAGTACGGGGAGCTGCAGCGCCAGGTTGGGTAGAAAGGTGCGCATAAAGATTGGTCCAAAATTATTCATGTTGGGTCTCCTTAACGAAATAAGCGGTTGGGAAAAACAATTCCTGATATCTTTTTATTGTACAATTGAACCCTTAGTGCTGTAAATAAGCAGATTTCAATCTCTATTAGGATGTTTTCTGCTGTGCGACCAGTTCCGCAATGCGCACCAGGGTTTGCACGGCTTTTTCCATGGCGAAGGTGGGGATGAACTCGTATTTCCCATGATAGTAGTGCCCGCCGGTGAAGATGTTGGGCGTGGGCAGCCCCATATAGGACAGCCGGCTGCCGTCCGTCCCGCCGCGTACAGGTTCGATAATCGGTTCGAGACCGACGTCCTTGACGGCTTGAACCGCAATTGCCATGATCTCCGGGTGGGGTTCCACCTTTTCCCGCATGTTGTAATACTGGTCTTCCAGTTTTAGTTCAATGATCTTATCGCCGTACTTTGTATTGATGAAATCAGCGCACTCTTGCATGAGGGCTTTCATGCTCTCAAACTTCTGACGGTCGTGGTCGCGGATGATATAGGTCATGCTGGCTTCCTCAACCGTGCCGCCAAATTCGAACAGATGAAAGAAACCCTCATAGTCTTCCGTGAACTCAGGGCGTTCAAAGATAGGCAACAGCTCGTTGAATTCCATGCCGATCAGCAGGGCATTGCGCATTTTGAGTTTGGCCTTGCCGGGGTGCACGTTGCGCCCATGGATGGTCACCTGTGCACCGGCGGCGTTGAAGTTCTCGTACTGCACCTCGCCCGCCTGCCCGCCGTCCACGGTATAAGCGAAATCTGCGTCGAAGGCAACCACATCGAAATGATCCACCCCATGCCCCACTTCCTCATCGGGTGTGAAGCCGATCTTGATCGTGCCGTGTTTGATCTCAGGATGTTCGAGGAGATATTCGACGGCGGTCATGATCTCCGCCACGCCGGCCTTGTCGTCCGCGCCCAGCAGGGTGGTACCGTTGGTGGTAATGAGGGTCTTGCCAACGTATTTCTTCAGGGCGGGAAATTCCTCAGGCGACATGATGATGTTCTTTTCTTTGTTCAAAACCACCGTACCGCCGTTGTAATCCTCAATAAATTGCGGGTTGACATCCTTACCAGAGAGGTCGGGGCTGGTGTCCATATGAGCCAGGAATCCCACGATTGGGCTATCTTCATGCTCAATATTGGCGGGGAGAGTGGCTGTGACATAGCCGTGCGGGTCAATAGCCGCATCTTCCAGCCCAAGTTCTTTGAGTTCTTTTTCCATCAGACGAGCCAGGTTAAGCTGTTTTTCCGTGCTGGGGAAGGTGTGGGATTTGCGGGCGGATTGGGTGTCGATTTTGATATAGCGGATGAAGCGGTCGATTACAGATGGCATGGGGCCTCGGATAAATGTGAATAGTGGATGGTGAATCGTGTATGGTCAGGCTTTCAAGGATCGTATCTTGAAAGGCGATAATAGTTATTAATGTTAAGGGTTCTGATTTCGCAAAACCATTGTAACATAGATACCTTCACATATATCCTTTATGTCCCCCTACCATAACGCACCCCAAAATATATTG
>NPIE01002021.1_pt1 | contig 70512 bp, 65 predicted proteins | sample 8637661 | NCBI WGS metagenome assembly NPIE01 (sample SAMN07420842, study PRJNA396082) | bioreactor metagenome | isolation source: sample BA12 brine-fed electro-methanogenic bioreactor BA | place: Japan: Kochi | collected 2016-12-09 | reverse complement strand
TTTCACCCATCCCCGAGGGGGACATTAAAAAAGCGTATTACAATAATGCTACGAAATGAACCCCACGCCAACCTCAACCTTCGCTCACGAAGCCATCCTTTCCCTGAGGAGTATTTTTTCGCAATAGTTGCTGGGTTGGCAGCAAAGAAAGGTGAGGGCAAGCTTTGGGGAAGTCCACCCATGATCCCTACGGGGTTTTCAGGATAAAAGCCTTCAGAAGTCTACTTCTGGGTGGTGTACTGGTACACATAGGAACCGCAGCCCAGAGTCTCGCCATCGGCTGGGAGATGTATCAGAGAACCGACCAGGCCCTCATGCTTGGCCTGATCGGCCTTGCCCAGGCGGTTCCGATGCTGCTCTTCACCCTTCCCGCTGGCTACCTTGCGGACGTGTTCGACCGGCGCAAGGTCATGATTGCTGGTCTTCTCGGAACGACCCTTACATCCCTGGCCCTGGCGGTTTTCAGCCACAGAAGCGGCTCCATCGAATGGATGTACGTGCTGCTCTTCCTTGACGCCACATTCCACCGTGTCGCAACCCCGGCCAGAACGGCGCTTCTGCCCCTTCTGGTTCCAGCGGACCAGTTCGAGGGTGCAGTGAAATGGAGAACTACCCTGTTTCACCTCGCGGCGGTGGTGGGCCCCGCGGTGGGCGGCTTCATCATTACCAAAAGCATACCCTCTGCATATCTGTTCAGCGCTGTGACCACCGTTATCTACATACTGCTGCTCACCGGCATGAAGATCCCCGACGCTCCCAGAACACACCGGGGGCAGATGGTAAAACAGGTCATCGAGGGGGTCAGGTTCGTCTGGAACAGGAAGCTCATTCTTGGAAGCATTTCCCTGGACCTTTTCGCGGTGTTCCTTGGGGGCGCCGTTTACCTGCTGCCCATTTTCGCCAGGGACATCATAGCGAACCCTCCCTTTGGTTTTTCCCCGGAGGAAGTTCTAGGCTGGCTCCGGGCCGCCCCTGCGGCGGGTTCAATAGCAATGGCCCTCATCCTTGCCCACAGACCCCCCATGAAAAGGGCAGGACGCTCCATGTTCACAGCGGTTGCAGCATTCGGCGTGGCTACCGTGGTTTTCGGGCTTTCAAAAAGCTTCTGGCTTTCCTGGGCCATGCTTTTCTTCACAGGATTCTTCGACAACGTAAGCGTGGTAATTCGTCAGACCCTGGTCCAGATGCGCACTCCGAATCACATGAGGGGAAGGGTCTCCGCTGTGAACTTCCTTTTCATCGGCTCCTCTAACGAACTCGGGGGATTCGAATCCGGTCTGGTTGCCCAGATCTTTTCACCGGTCATATCCGTGGTCAGCGGGGGCATCGGAACCCTTCTGGTGGTTGCGACATGGCTGAAGCTCTTCCCGGGTCTTAGAAAGGCCGGCACCCTCTCTTCTCAGGAGGATTAGTCTTCACGGTGTAACCGGACACTTTCGCCGCATCAGGGTCATGCTTATATTGTTACCCTGATTCCTTTTATGGAATCTATTTGTCAAATTTACGGATGGCCTTGGAAGGGGGAAGTAATGGGAAGGAAAGTAACCGACAGCATAACCTGGGTCGGCAAGGTTGACTGGGAGCTGAGGAAGTTCCACGGCAGCGAGTACTCCACCCACAGGGGCTCCACATACAACAGCTACCTTGTAAGGGGTGAGAAAACCGTTCTCATAGACACGGTCTGGAAGCCCTTTGCCGAAGAGTTCGTGGAAAACCTGAAAAAGGAGGTCGACCTGGGGGAGATAGACTTCGTGGTGGCCAACCACGGCGAGGTGGATCACAGCGGCGCTCTGCCGGAACTCATGAAGCACATACCCGATACCCCCATATACTGCACCGCCAACGCGGTGAAGTCCCTGAAGGGCCAGTACCACCAGGACTGGAACTTCAAAACCGTCAAGACCGGGGGCACTCTGGACATCGGCGACGGGAAAACCCTAGTTTTCGTCGAGATGCCCATGCTCCACTGGCCGGACAGTATGGCCACCTACCTTACCGGCGAGAACGTGCTCTTCAGCAACGACGCCTTCGGTCAGCACTACGCAACCGAACTCCTCTTCAACGACCTGGTCGACCAGGCAGAGCTGATGCAGGAGTGCATCAAGTACTACGCAAACATCCTCACCCCATTCAGCCCCCTGGTAACGAAGAAGATCAATGAGGTCCTCGCCCTGGGTGTTCCCATTGATATGATAGCCACCAGTCACGGCGTCATATGGAGGGACAAACCGGTTCAAATAGTCGAGAAATACCTGGAATGGGCAGACAGCTATGCCGAGAACCAGGTGACCATTCTCTACGACACCATGTGGGACGGCACGAAGACGATGGCCGAGGGCATAGCCAGAGGGATCAGCCTGGAAAGAGGGGATATTACCCTGAAGCTTTTCAACATACCAAAGTCGGACAAGAACGACATCATCACAGAGGTGTTCAGGTCAAGAGCCGTACTGGCAGGCTCTCCCACCATCGGAAAGGGTATCACCAGCGGAACAGCCGGCATCCTGGAGGAGATAGAGGGGCTCCGCTTCAATGGGAAAAAGGCCGCCGCCTTCGGCTGCTACGGCTGGAGCGGCGAGTCTGTACCCCGTATCACCAAATGGCTGGCAAAGGCCGGCTTCGAAATTGTGTCCGATGGTTTAAAGAACCTCTGGAACCCCGATGAAGAAGCAATGGAGAAGTGCGAAGCCTTCGGAAGGGAACTGGCCCGCACTCTCTGACATATGTGCCGAGGGGGCGCCGGAAGGGCGCCCCCTCGACAGCTTAGCAGGTCAGGGGATGCGGAGCACCTGCCCCGGGTAGATCTTCTCCGGGTTGTCCAGCATGGGCTGGTTGGCCTTGAAAATCTTCATGTACTCCTTGGAACTGCCGTAGTATTTCTTCGAAATGCCGGAAAGGGTGTCTCCCTTCTGAACGGTATGGAAACGGGTTTTCACTCCCCCAGTCTTTTCCGGTTTGGCAGAAGCGCCCTTGGAAGCACCCTTAAGGGTCATCTGGTCGGATACCTTCGCGATCCCCCTTACGTTGCCAGCCACGAGAAGGGCTTTCTCCCTGTCATCCTCTGAGGCGGGGAAACCCTTAAGCGTTGCTGTTTCATCAACGACCGAAACTTCGAGGCCCTTGATTCCAATGCCGAAATGACCGATGCGCTGCTCGATCTTTCTGGCCATCTCTGCGTTCTGCCCCATCTCGGCCAGTTTCTCGCCGGCCTCCTTCATGAAATCCATTACTCCCATTCAAACACCGCCTTTCAAACACCGATTTTACTAACTCCAGACGTCCATGATACACAACTCAGATACACAAAACAATATTGCATCCGGCACATGACATTCGCGAAGCACCATGGTTATGTTCGTGTGAAAACAGCTCGAGGTTCGGGGCATGCTTAAGTTGTTTTTCTGATACATTTTATGGAATCTATTTGTCAAATTTACGGATGGCCTTGGAGGTCGCATAATGGACAATTATGAGAAACTGGGTCTCTTCTACCTGGGCAGGGATTACGATCCGCTGAGTGATGTCGTGGCTGACCGGCCTCTGCTGCTCTCATCCAAGGATCTCACCACCCACGCGGTGTGCATAGGGATGACGGGAAGCGGCAAGACCGGCCTCTGCATCAGCCTGCTGGAGGAGGCCGCCATCGACGGGATACCCTCCATCGTCATCGACCCCAAGGGAGATCTCAGCAACCTGCTGCTCACATTTCCGAACCTGTCTTCGGAGGAGTTCCTGCCCTGGGTAAACCCCGGCGAGGCTGAGAACGCCGGCCTGTCCCTTGAGGAGTACGCCGTGTCACAGGCTGAGCTGTGGAAGGGGGGTCTTGCGAAATGGGGGCAGGAGCCGTCAAGGATACAGCGGCTGAGGGATGCGGCGGATTTCTGCGTGTACACACCGGGAAGCACCGCCGGGAAACCGGTTTCAATCCTGGGTTCCCTTGCTGTGCCCCCCGGGGAGATAAGGGCGGACAGGGATCTCCTCAATGAGGCGGTGGAATCCACCGTTACAAGCCTTCTTTCCCTACTGGACATGGATGCCGACCCCCTTCAGAGCAGGGAGCACATCTTCCTCTCCAATGTATTCAAGGGTTCATGGGAAGCGGGAAAAAGCATTGACCTGGGCACCCTCATCGGAATGATACAGAACCCTCCCTTCAGCCGTATCGGTGTCATGGACCTGGAGTCATTCTACCCGGGGAAGGACAGGTCTGCACTGGCAATGCGCATGAACAGCCTCCTGGCGGCCCCGGGGTTCGAGGCCTGGCTGGAGGGAGACCCGCTGAACATAGATGATCTCCTCTATACCTCCGAAGGGAAGCCCAGGGTATCGATAGTATCCATTGCGCATCTCAGCGAGACCCAGAGAATGTTCATAGTATCTCTGCTCCTCACTCAGCTGGTAAGCTGGGTGAGGACCCAGCCGGGGACCTCCAGTCTCAGGGCTATATGCTACATGGACGAGATCTTCGGTTATTTTCCGCCGGTTGCCAACCCTCCTTCCAAGAAGCCCCTTCTAACACTTCTCAAACAGGCAAGGGCCTGCGGCCTGGGTATGGTCCTCTCCACCCAGAACCCGGTGGACCTGGATTACAAGGGGCTGGGGAACACCGGCACCTGGTTCATCGGTCGCCTCCAGACCCAGCAGGACCAGGACCGGATAATCGAGGGACTCAAGAGCATCCAGGGCGGTCTTGACCAGAACTCCATCAGGGAGACCATCGCAGGTCTGGCAAAGAGGGTATTCCTTCTGAACAGCGTTCACCGTGAACACGCGCAGCTTTTCCACACCAGGTGGGCCCTCTCCTACCTCAGGGGACCCCTCACAAGGGATCAGATCAAGCAGCTCGCCGGGGAAAGGCCAAAGGAGAAGGAAGCGGAACCATCGACAAGACCCGAGCCTACCCCCCAGAAGGTTTCGGATCATCCGCCGGCGTCAGCCGTTCCCCCGGTGCTGCCATCCCATCTGAAACCGGGATATCTGCCCGGGGCGATAGGGCGAATACCTGAATACGGACTGGCCGCCTGGGGGCTGGGCACAGTCTACTACCTTCACGCAGGGAAGGGCGTTTCCCACCAGGAGGAGTTCAGCCTCCTTACACAGCTTGATCCCAATGATCCCCTTCCTTGCTGGGAAACGGCCTCCCGGACGGAACTTCAGTTCGAGGATCTCCTGGGCGAGCCTTCGCCCGACTGCTCCTTCAGAGAAGTTCCACCCTACCTGTCGGACAGGAAGATCGTCACCGCCTGGGAGCGTTCCCTTACGGACTGGCTGTACAGGAACCGGACACTGGACCTTATGAAAAGCCCTTCCACCGGTATTCTGTCCACCCCCGGCGAAACCGAGAGGAATTTCCGAATAAGGCTTCAAACCGCAGTTCACGAGAAGCGCGACGAAGCCATGGACAAGCTGAAAACAAGCTACGGCAGAAGAATGGAATCCCTGGAAAACAAGATATTCACAGCGGAGCAGAGGCTGGAGAAGGAGAAAGAGCAGCAGAAACACCAGACTGTTCAGACAGGCATTTCACTGGGAGCCACAGTACTGGGCGCGCTGTTCGGTGGAGGCCGCTCTGCGGTTGGCAGGGCCGCCACCTCGGCCCGCAGTGCCAGCAGGGTAGCCAGAGAGAAGCAGGATGTTGAGCAGGCCCGGGAAAAGCTTGAAAAGCTCAGGGAAGACCTGAAGGAACTCAACGAAAAGATGACCGGCGAGCTTGAGGCTGTTAAGAACTCCTTCGATCCCATGGAAGAAACACTGGAAACTGTGAGCATCAAGCCCCTGAAGAAGAACATCACCGTTCAGCGGATGCTCCCTGTCTGGGCTCCCGGAGAGTGATTTCATATACCTTGTATTATTAAGCAGTAAACCGACTTCTATATCACAACAGGGTCATGCTTATGTTGTTGCTCGAGTTCATCTTACCAAATCTATTTGTCAAATTTACGGATGGCCTTGGATTTGGGGTTGTGTCAGATTGTCTTTCTGAACCTGAGAGTTGCTCCCGCAAGCAGAGCGCTCCCCAGCAGAAGCAGTGCCAGGAACTGCGGCCAGAGGGTTTCCAGGCCGTTGCCCTTCAGAAAGATCTCCCGGAGAGCGGTCATCATGTAACGAACCGGGTTCAGCAGTGTGAGGGTCCTTATCACGCCGGGCATGTTCTCTATGGGAAAGGCGAAGCCGGATAGGAGAGTGGCGGGAAAGATGAAGAAGAAGCTGGAGAGCATGGCCTGCTGCTGGGTGGATGAGACCGTGGATATGAGAAGCCCCATGCCCAGGGTGTTCATCAGGTAGAGCACAGAGGCCAGCATGAGAAGGGGAATGCTGCCCCGAAGGGGAATATTGAACCACAGCACCGCCACGGCGCTGACCACCAGAACGTTCACCATGCCTATTGCGGCGAATGGGAGGGTCTTCCCCACTATGAATTCCCACCTTTTAATGGGGGTCACCATTATCTGCTCCATGGTGCCTATCTCCTTCTCCCGGACCACGGCCATGCTGCTGAGTATCAGGGTTATCACCATTACCATCATGGCAATAACACCGGGCACATAGAAGTTGCGGCTCTCCAGAAGGGGGTTGTACCACGCCCTGGAGCGGAGTTCAACAGGGGGAGCGTTCCTGGATGACAGTATGGCCGAGGCGTATCCCGCGGCAACTCCCGAGGATATTCCCCTGCTGCCGTCGGTTATCACCTGGATGTTCCCCCGGGGGTCGAAGAAGAGCATGGCCTGGACGGTGCCCTGGCCCAGTGCCGCCCATGCGGTCCGGTAATCCCCTGCCACCACCGATGGCACGAAGATCCCCGAAGCGGTGAAATCGTTTATCACTGACCTGCTCCCGGGGGTGGAGGCAAGGTCCACTATGGCTGTATTCACCCGGTTCACATCGGTGGTCACCGCGTAGCCGAACACAAGGGTCTGGAACACCGGCACCACCAGTATCACCATTCGCATCCTGGGGTCACGGAAGGTCTGCAGCAGCTCCTTTTTCAGCATGAAACGAAGTCTTCGTGCTTTCATCGTCCGCCGTCCAGGTCAAGGTGAAGCCGGCGCCTGGAAACCCCCAGGACCACAAGGGTGAACAGCGACAGAAGGACAAGGTCCAGTGTGAGGGCCGGCCCCCAGACACCCTTCAGGAAGATGGCCCTGAGAAGGGAAACGAAGTACCTTGCGGGGATGATCCTGGTGAAATGGGCCACCGCGGCGGGCATTGCCCCGATGTCATAAACGAACCCGGAGAGAATGAACCCGGGAAGGAAGGTTATTATCAGCGAAAGCTGGCTGGCAAGGAGCTGTGAACCTGCGAAGATGCTTATGAGCATTCCCACGGAAAGGGCGCCCAGAAGGAACACGCCGCTGACAAGGGCAAGGGAGAAGATGCTCCCCGCCAGGGGTATTCCAAAGAGGAAAAGGGCCATTATCACCGCTATCACTATGTCTATTATCCCTATGCAGTAGTAGGGAACCAGTTTGCCCAGAATGAATTCAGCCTTCCGCACCGGGGTGGAGACAAGCTGCTCCATGGTGCCGTTCTCCCACTCCCTGGCCACACATAGGGATGTGAGCATTGCGGCGATCACGTTCACTATTATGGCGATGAGACCTGGGATTATGGACCATGTGGTGTCCATGGCGGGGTTGTAGGCGCTTATCATGCTTACACCCCGCCGGTGGGTGCCGGTGCTCTGAAGTATCCCCGTGGCGTACATTATGGAAAGCCTTGCGGTGTTCGAGTCGCTGCCGTCGACCAGGAACTGAAGCTCGGTACCGTCCCCCCGGCGGAGATTTCCGGAATAGTCCGGCGGTATCACCAGCACCGCGGTGGCCCATCCCTGCTGGAGGGCGTTCTCCATCTCTTCGTGTGAGTGCAGGGCACCGGCGGGGCTGAAGGCCTCGGAGTTAACGAAGGACCGGGCAAGGTCCCTGGAAAGGGCTGAACCGTCCATGTCCCATACCGCCAGGGGCACATTGCTCACATCCAGGGACAGGCCGTAGCCGAATAGTATCAGAAGCAGAACTGGAATGGCGATGCCCATCCCGAGGCTCCTGGGGTCCCTGAGAACATGGAGGAATTCCTTCCTCGCTATTGCCTTTGCCCGCCTGGGGTTCATTCATCACCCCTTTTCACAAGGGAGATGAAAACATCCTCAAGGGTCTTTCCGCCCTTTTTCAGTTCCTCCGGTGAGCCCAGGGCAACAACATCCCCGGTCTTCATTATGGATATCCTGTCGCAGTACTCAGCCTCGAGCATGTAATGGGTGGTAACGAACACCGTGGTTCCCCGGGAGGCCATTTCCCTTATGCTTGCCCAGAATTTCCTTCTTGTGTTGGGGTCCACACCGGAGGTGGGCTCGTCGAGGAAGAGGATGGAAGGCCGGTGCATCACCGAGCAGGCCAGGGCCAGCCGCTGTTTCCACCCCATGGGAAGGCTCCCCGTGAGCTTCTTCCCCATTCCGGTGAGGCCGGCGTCGGCGAGGGCTTTCCCTATGGCCCTTTCCCTGTCCGGCACTGCGTAGATGCCTGCGTAAAAGTCCAGGTTCTCACCTATGGTAAGGTCGTCGTAGAGGGAGAACTTCTGGCTCATGTAGCCTATGAAGTCCTTCACCTTCTCAGGAGTGCGGGTTATGTCCACTCCCCCCACTATTCCCTTGCCCGAGGTTGGTCTCAGTATGCCGCAGAGCATTCTTATGGTGGTGGATTTACCGGCGCCGTTTGCCCCCAGAAAACCGAATATCTCCCCCTTCTCCACAGTCAGGGAAATGCCGTTCACCGCGGTGAAATCGCCGAACTTTTTCGTTAGGTCCTGAAGCACCACAGCGTGCTCAGCCATCTGCCACCGCCGAGAGGTAAACGAAGGCGTCCTCCACCGAGGGGTCCTTCCTGAGAAGTTGCACATCCCTGCCAAGGGCAGCCTTCAGCGCCGGGTCATCTATCCCGCCCATGACGTGCACTTCGGTGCCGAAAACCGTGGAGACCCCGCCTGCTGCGGCGGCTATCCTCTCCGAGTCGGCAAAGGGCTCTCGTGAGAGGAAGCTTCTCACGCCGCCGGGTATCAGGGCGGTTATCTCCCCCGGTGTCCCTGTGGCGGTTATTTTTCCCCGGTCCATGAAGGCCAGCCTGTGGCACCTCTCCGCCTCGTCGAGGTAGGCGGTTGTGAGAACGATGCTAAGCCCCTCATCGACGAGTTTGTACAGAAGGCCCCAGAACTCCCGGCGGCTCACCGGGTCCACCCCATTGGTGGGTTCGTCGAGGAGGAGCAGCTCAGGTGTGTGCACCAGGGCGCAGGCAAGGCCGAGCTTCTGCTTCATGCCGCCGGAGAGCTTCCCCGCGGGCCTTTTTCTGAAGGGGGAAAGGCCGCTCCAGTTGAGTAGCCTGTCCATGGACTCCCTGGCCTCTCTGCCGTACACCCCGTACATGTCCCCGTAGAACTCCATGTTCTCCATCACCGTGAGATCCTGATAAAGGCCGAAACGCTGGCTCATGTAGGCAATGCGGTCGTGTATCCGCTCCCTGTCCCCGGTGGTGTCCAGCCCCAGTATGGAGGCTGTGCCGGAGTCCGGTGAAAGAATGGCCGCAAGCATCCTCATTGTGGTGGTCTTTCCGGCGCCGTCGGGGCCCACCAGTCCGAACACCTCGCCCCGGTCCACCTGGAATGATATCCCGTCAACGGCCTTTACTTCTCCGAAGGCCTTTCTGAGGTCTTCCACCCGGACGGAGGGGGTTCCCCCGGTCATCTGAGCTCCAAAAGCCTTGCGTCCACCGGCATTCCCCCCCTGAAGACCCCGCCGGGGTTGGGCAGGCGGCCCTCCACCCTGTAGACCAGGCTTGTCCTGCCTTCACGGGTTTCCACAGAGGATGGTGTGAATTCAGCGGATGAGGCCACCATTGTGATAACACCGGCAACGGGCTCCTCACCGGTGGCGGTTACCTCCACCGGGTCCCCGGGGGAAACACCGGTCAGAAGGGGCTGTGGGATGTAGAAGACCACTTTCACCGTATCCAGCGGTGCAACGGTGAGCAGTGTCATTCCAGGGGGAAAGTTCTCCCCTGTCAGGGCGTCGATACCTGTTACGGTTCCGGATATGGGGGATGTGACACCGGTCCACTCCAGATTACTCCGGGCCATTTCCACGCCGGCCTCCGCGGCGGACACACCTGCCTCAGCTGCCCTTATCTCGGTTGATCTTGCACCCTCGGCGGCCAGGGAATATCCCTGAAAAGCAGAGTGGTACCTTGAAGCCGCCGCTGCAGCAGCGGTCTCTGACGCCTGGAGCGCCTGTTCCGAAAGGGCCCCGGCGGCGAAGAGCTCCCTCGCCCTGAGGAGGTCGTTTTCCGCCTGGATGCTCACCGCCCTCGCGGCCTCCGCAGAGGCCCCGGCGGAGATGATCTGCTGGCTCCGGGTTCCCTCGAGAAGTGTTTCAAGACCCGCCTCCGCCGAGGACAGTGAAGCCTCGGCCTGTGCAAGGGCAAGCAGGTGCTGTGTTTCGTCAAGCTTTACCAGGAGGTCCCCCCTGGCAACAATATCCCCCTCGGACACATGGACCCCTGTGACCTGCCCCCCCACCCTGGCGGATACCCGAACCTCGTCTATCTCAATTGTGGCGGAGAAGAGCCCTTGGTCTGTGCCGCAGGAAATGACCAGGAGCAATGGCAGCGTAAAAAACAGCTTTCTCATTCTTCACCTCCTTTAAGGATACCCCCTGTGAGGATATTCCCGACGGACTCTGCAATCTCGCCGGGTGTGAGTGGTCCCGGCGAGCCCGGCGCAATTCTGCTCCGCATATCCCCGGTGAGGGAAAGGGTGAATACGGCACCCATGACCATGAGCTGAAGGGCTCCGGGGTCGATGTTCCTGAAGACTCCCCTTTCCACACCCTCTTTTACCAGGCCCCGGATCAGTTTCATGAGCCTCCCGATTTCTTCAAGACACTCACCGGGAAGGGTTGATCCTCCCCCGGCTATCTCCCTGAGGATAATGGAGGGAACAAGCCTGCTTTCCCCGGCATTGGCGGCTATTGCTTCTATGATGCCAGTCACCGCGTCAGCCGGGCCGGAAGAAGTGGAAATGACATGTTCCACAGAGTCGGTGAAGGTCTTCTGCCCCCGGAGCACCACCCTTCTGTAGAGCTCTTCCTTGTCGCCCACGCGGTAGTAGAGCATGGCCTTGTTAAGCCCGGCCACTGCGGCTATCTCGTCCACCCTGGCCCCGCCGTATCCCTTTTCTGCGAAAACCTTTGCGGCGGCCTCCAGTATCGTCTTTTCGCCAACCTTTGCGGATGCCATGGCACCTCCATTAACTGTTTGGTTTAACCATACGTTTAATATGGAGGGGAGAACCGGTCCGGGTCAACCCGTCACCCGGGCTGATGAGATCCAGGGAACTCTGTGCCTGATAATAGCCGTAATCCGTTGACCCCGGTTTCGCTGTCGTGTATTAATATCCCGTTATGCCGGAGGTGTTCGGCGACGGCGCTTCAACAGGCCTTAGCCGGAAAACTGAAAAAGGGGAAGGGTTTCCTTCCCGAAAACAGAGGGGGAACAATGACAATTAAACTGGCAATCCTCGGGGCAGTTCTCATGCTTATCATGGGCTGCGGCGAACCTCCCATCGAGGGTCTTCCCGATCCTGGCAACCTCACATCCTTCAGGGATCGCACCGACGAGGTGCTTTACTTCGAGGTTACCGGCAATACCACCGGCGGCGTCTGGGGATCCGACATCTACACCGACGACTCCAACCTGGCAACAGCCGCTGTCCACGCCGGTGTTCTGGAAGACGGCGAAACAGGTATTGTGAAGGTTACCATCCTTCCCGGCGAGGAGAGCTACGACAGCACCGAGAGAAATGGAATAACCAGCTGGTCCTACGGCACCTGGAGCGGAAGCTACAAGGTGGAGGCCATCTGATCATTCCCTGCATACGCACAAGGGGGCCGGCGAAACGCCGGCCCCCTTCTTTATGGAGCTTAAGCTCTTAGTATCTGGACCTGGCGGGGCGGTCTTCCCTGGGCTTGGCCTTGTTGACCTTGATGCTTCTTCCGCTGAGCTCGTAGCCGTCGAACTTGTCGATGGCTGCCTCGGCCTCGGATGCGCTTGACATCTCAACAAAACCAAATCCCTTTGATCTGCCGGAATCGCGGTCGGTGATCACCTGGGCGCTTTTAACGGTGCCACAGGCTGAAAAGAGATTCTCGAGCTCGCCATCGGTAACTGAGAACGCCAGGTTCCCTACATACATTTTCATTCTTTGCAGTCCAATACAGTTTCGGTGAACACCAGCCGGCCAAGTTTCTATGTCCGGTCTGTGTTCGCCAGTAAAGGCGCTCTCGGTTCGGCAAACTACTTGCCGCGCTTCCTTCGCCATGGCTTTAATATGGCACATAAGATTTCAATGCGCAAGGGGGGCGCGATATCCCTCGGAGTTTCCTTCACAGAAAACATATTGGTTTATTTTTTTGCTGGTAAATACACTTCAGACGGTTTTCAGTGACCTCTCCGCCATTGACTTGAAGGGAACAGTGCTCAATTATTACAAGGAGAGTACATGGGAAAGGATAAGCCCAATGGCCGAAGGCACATTATTCGCCCCGGCGGAGCGTTCGGAACCCGGGGATCTTGAGGAACAGATAAGGTTCGTTGGTGAAAGCCCCCTTGTTTCCGGACTGCTGAACACCGTATGCGGCCTGCTGGCCGTGCTGAACGATAAGAGGCAGATCGTCTCCCTGAACGATTCATTCATGAAACTGCTGGGCATCGATGATCCCGTCTCTGTTTTAGGCAGCAGGCCCGGTGAGGCCCTTCACTGCGTCCACTGCAGCGAAGAGCCCGGCGGCTGCGTTCTGTTCAACATGCGGCGCCGCCCTGGCCATCGTGGCAGCCCTGGGAGAAGTCGGTCCCGCGGAAAGGCTCTGCTCACTCACAACAAACCAGAACGGCAAAGAGGCCGATTTCGCCTTCCTTGTGAAAGCGAGGCCCATTCGGATACGGGAAGAGCTTTTCGTGATGATCTTCCTGCAGGATGTGTCATTCAGCCAGAGGATGGCCGCTCTGGAACGGACCTTCTTCCACGATGTGAACAACATGCTCTCCCTTCTTCTCCAGGCGGGTGAGCTTCTGGAGGCGGAACACCCCTCATATCTCGCATCCATAATGAGGAACACCGCCTTCCGTCTGGCCAGGGAGGTGGAAATACAGCGGTGCATCTCCGCCGAGAGCAGGTCTGAATACACACCGGTGAAGGAAACGGTGGTCCTTAAAGAGTTCCTGGATGAAATGGAGCTCTTTTTCAGGGAGCACCCGGCGGCGGCGGGAAAAAACCTGGTCTTTGAAAAACCACTCCCCGCCCGCAGTGTGTATACCGACCCATCGCTGCTCTCAAGGATACTGATGAACATGATAATCAATGCCCTTGAGGCTTCCGGCCAGGGAGACACGGTCACCGTGAGCGGCGTTCACCACCGGGGCTCAACCAGTTTCTCGGTGCACAACCCCTCCCTTATCCCCGCCGATGTGGCCGACAGGGTCTTCCAGCGCAACTTCAGCACGAAGAAAGACCCCGGAAGGGGTTTCGGAACATGGTCAATGAAGCTCTTCGGAGAAAAGATACTTCAGGGCTCCGTGGGATTCACCAGCACCCCGGGGGTGGGTACCGTGTTCACCCTGACCCTTCCCGAAGAGGCTAAGACCTTATAACCTCCCCCTCGGCCATTACCATTGAAGGAAATGCCGCAAGGCTGAAGGGGTCCCTGTTCCACACCACGATGCTTGCGGTCTTGCCCTTTTCTATCGAGCCCAGTGTCCGGTCAAGGCCGAGTATCTTCGCGTTCCGCAGTGTAATCAGGGAGATCGCTTCCCCGGGCGACATGCCCTGAATAAGGAAGAACTTCAGGCTGTCGCGGAGGAAGGGTGTCCAGATCACCGGGTGGTCGGTCATCAGGCCGAAAAGGGCATCGGACTCCATGAGAAGCCCGGCATTCTGGTAGTAGGCGTGCTTCAGCTCCACCTTGTATCCCACGGACCCCAGGGGGCCGTAAACCACAGGGATCTCAGCCCTGGCAAGCTCGTTGAAGATCTGTGTGTGGAAAACATCGCAGGTGTGATCCGCCGTCACCCTGAGGCCGAAACGGTGGGCAAGGTCAATAAGGTAGAGAACGTCGTCTTCCTTGTGTACATGGACCTTCGCCGTTTTCTCCCCGGACATAAGCTCCAGAAGGGCATTTTCCGAAGGGCTGAAGGTGTTGGTGTACTCCTCCTCTATCATGGAGTTCTGATACTCTATGTCTTCAGGGGTGTATGAACTCTTCCCGGAATCCTGCTTCAGCTTGTGAAGGTCCTTCCGCCTCTTCAGGTCAGCCTTCTTCCTCTTGCCCTCCACATCGGAAAGCTTCTGCTCGAGGAGGGCATAGATACCCATTCTTGTGCTGGGGCGATCTCCCTTCCAGTCGGTGGTGGACCGGGGGTTGAAACCCAGGGCCATCTTGTATCCGTAGTCCTTTATCTCGGCGGTCTTCCTGTTCGGCGCGAAGTTCCTTATCACCTTTGCCCTGCCTCCCAGCAGGTTACCGCTACCGGGGACGACGCAGCTGTAGAGAACACCGAAATCCACCGCGTCCCTGAAGGCCCTGTCATCGAAATAGATGCTGTTGAGGGGGTCGTTCACCGGTAGTATCTGGCCGAGGACATCGTTGGTTTCCGATTCGGTCCAGGGCTCACCCTCGCGGTCCATGCCTATGTGGGAATGGGCATCGATGAAGGCCGGCGTGACGAACCCTGAAAACTCTGCTTCAAGCCTGCCTTTAACCACATCGGTTATGATGCCGTCTTCCACCACCACGGAACGGTTCTCGTGGCTTCTTACGCCGTCGTACAGAACTTCGGCGTGGATCACTGTCCGGGAATCGGATCTCATGCTGTGCCCCCTGTTCCTGTGTCTTTGATAACCCTTCAGTGGAACAAATAAGCAACAGCGGGCCAGGACGCAATGAGCCTCTTATTCCCGCACCATGTCCTTGCCGCACTTCGGGCATTTCCTGTTAAGGCAGGACTCGGAACTGGGCTCTTCGTCAACATGGCCGCAGGAGGTGCATACGCACCGGCCGAGTATCTCCCCGAGGTCCTTTCCCTTGATGGTGCCCTCTTCAGGCTTTTTTTCCCTGTTCATTTGTCTCCCTTCGTTATGAGAGTGGTGTCCGTTGAACAGTATACAGGAAATAGCTCATCTGCGCAACCCCTATATTTTGCATTGCATATATAAAACGTTAGATTCTTTTCCCATTGATATATCTTGACGATACATTTTTTAGCACTATATACAAAACTGGTTCCCAACCGAATCTGGAGGATACAATGAGAATTCTTGTCTTTCTGCTTCCTGCGACGTTTGCTTTCAGTTCACCGGCCTCTTTCATACCCTGGGAAGTCAGCTCCAGTGCTGACAGGCCCTCCTTCCTGGCGGCGGCGGACATGAACGGAAACGGTCAGGATGAGCTTATCTGCACCGCATGGAACGATTCCATGGTGATCATCTATGAGAATCCAGGTGATTCCTGGACAGGAACCGTCGTGGCGGACGACTTTCCAGGGGCCTCATCCGCCTTCGCCGGGGACATCGACGGAGACGGCTTCATGGACATAGCCGGCACCTCATGGCACGCCGGGGAGCTCCGTGTATGGTACGGCGACGGCGCAGGCTCCTTCACCGAACAGACAGTGGCCACGGGTCTCACCTCCGCCCACGAAGTGACAGGATCGGACATGAACACAAGCGGCTGTATTGACCTTGTCACCGCGGTGGCCGGTACCGGCACCATTTCCGTGTGGTACAACGGAGGCGGCGCATTGCCCTCCTGGACAGAGCAGGTGGTGTCCTCGGACATGGCCGGGGCCAGATCGGTGGCCATCGGGGACTTCGACGGCGACGGCCTTCCGGACATCGCCGGGGCCGCCCTGGTATCGGACTGCGTCCGCTGGTGGAGGAACACCGGTGGAGAGACTCCCATGTGGGAGGAGCACTCCCTCACCGAGTCATACAACGGAGCCCACATGGTCCGCTGCGGCGACATCGACGGCGACGGCCTTCAGGACATCGCTGCTGTAGCGTTCTTCGCCGGTGGGATAAGGGCCTGGCCCTCCTCCATGGGCTTCCAGGAATTCACCATTGAGGCAGGTTTTCCCGGGGCTCTGGGGCTGTGCTTCGCCGACCTGGACATGGACGGTTCACTGGACATTGCCGCCACCTCGGAAACCGAGGGAGCGCTGAAGTGGTGGAGGAACACCGGACTGGACCAGCCCTGGCCCTCCCATGCGGTGGACACAGCCATTCCCGATGCCTGGCCTCTCACAGCGGGGGACTTCAATGGCGACGGAATGCCTGACCTGGCCGCCGGGGGCGGTTCCGGGGAAACATCAACGGTGAGGACATACACCGGGGATGGCCAGGCCGGATTGGAGGAGGCTTCCGGTACAGGTGGTCTTTCCATTCACCCGAATCCCTCAGCCCGGGGGGTGACCATTTCCTCGGGCGGAGGAGGCAGCTTCTCCGGTGGAATAACCGTTTATGACATCCGGGGAAGGTCCGTATGGAGCTTTGACGGGGCGTTTGAGGGTTCCAGCATTTACTGGCCGGGCACGGACAGCTCCGGAGGCAGGCTTCCCGCCGGTACCTACCGCATAGCAGGGGCATTATCCCGGGGCGGGGAACCCCGGCGGGTTTCAGTTACCCTTCTGTAGCAGCCCCGGCACCGACAGAATGTGTTCCCTGAGTTCTCCGGCCCTCAGGGCACCTGTGATGTGGCCGGCATCCATGGTTCTCACCGGATGGGTGCCGTAGCCTTCCTTCTGTACCTGGTGTTCAACATAGGCATCGTGCCTTGCCAGAAGAGGGAATACATTGGCATCCTTCACCGCCTGGAACTCTTTCCTGAAATTCATCAGCCTCAGGAGCTGATCCCTGTTTTTCAGTGCCCAGGGTGAAGTGAGCCGCCGGTAGCTGCTGGTGGCGAAGAGTTCCCCCAGAAGGGTTCCCGCCATGAGGGGGGCATACCCGGTGGCGGTGTTGAAGAAACTCCTGTGGAGGTTCGTTACGAAACCCCCCAGGCTTACTCCGCAGACAATGATCTCACCGCTTCCCTCTGACCTGAGACGCTCGACAAGCCTCTGTATGAGAACCACCCCTGCGGAGAGCATCTCCATGAAATTGCCGAGATGGAGCATTTTTTCCTGATACTCCCTTATGGAGAAGTTGTGATAGGGCGCCCTGACGCATATGAGATTGGCTTCTATGGAGTCCTTCTCCCGGACAAGTATGTTGTAGAAGGTGTTCTTCACGCCCAGTGCGTAGTCGAAGGGCCTTTCGCCGTTGCCATGGTGATAGATGAATGTGGAATGGTCAGCGCCCAGCCATTTCTCCACCCTGTATGCCGGATCCAGATGCCGGTGTTCAGACAGGGCGTTCACCTCGAAGGTGCCCTCCCCATCGATCCGGGGAAGGGCAAGGGAGATGGAATTTATTATCTCCTGGAAGGAGGGGCTCTCAAGGCTTTCCGCGAAGAACTTCCTCTTCCCCGCCAGGAATCCGCCAATGACAACGGACACGATGTCGGGCAGTTGGTGCAGGTTCACCGGTACCTCCCGGTGCTTGTAAATGACATTTCAGTTCGCAGAACATCACGGGGCCGCAGTGGGCGGCCCCTTCGATCAGGTCCGGAATGATATCAGCAACAGCAGCAGCAGCCCCCCTGCTTCTTAACCGTTTCCATGGGCTTGCCGCAGCAGATTATCTCGCAGTTGTCACATCCGCAGCTCTTGGTAACCTCAACTTCGACGCCGCACTCGGCGCACACCAGTTTGTCTCCGGCCTTTGCCTTTTCCAAGGGTTCTCCTTTCATTGGTCGTTCCCGATATCCGGCACCCGGTATGGATGCCGCCTCTACCGGATTAATATATACCATTCCGGTAGAGTTTGGTTCTGCGGTCTAGAGCAGTGTAACCTGTACAACGGCGGAACCCGGCGATGAGGCCCTGATAATGTACACCCCCGGTGAAAGCCTGTCGCCTGTTAAGCCGGTGCCGTTCCATTTCACGGAAAACCCGCCGTTTTCCCCGGGCACCGCCGAGGGATACGCAACGACCCTGCCGGTGAGGTCGTGGACGGTGAACGGTCCCCCGGCCCCTTCGGTGAACACCACGGTAACGAAGCCGGTGAAGGGGTTGGGAAAGGCCCCGGGAGACTGCAGTGTAACCGCCTCTAGGATCCCGGAATCGTCGGGCTTCAGCGCCAGTGTGTGGAACATTCCCCCGGAAACACCCAGATAGTCCTGGTTCGGCTGGGGCACCTGGCACTGGCCGCAGTTGTCGTAGCCCCATGCCTCGAGGCTCCCGTCGGCCCTTATTGCCAGGTTGTGCTTGTTTCCGGCTTCTATGCAGATGAAACCGGTGTTCGGTTCCGGGACGTCACACTGGCCGTAAAAATTGTAGCCCCAGGCGGCTATGCTGCCGTTTTCCCTGAGGGCCATGCTGTGGAGCCCGCCGGCGGAAACAGCTGTGAACTCGATGTTCGGCACCGGCAGGTGGCACTGACCCTCGCCGTTCTCTCCCCAGGCTGTGATGGATCCCCCCTCACGGAGGGCCAGGCAGTGAAAGTTCCCCGCGGCTATCCCGATGAAGTTCCTGTTGGGTTCCGGCACATCGCACTGGCCATGATTGTTGCATCCCCATACCTCCAGGGTGGCGTCTTCCCTGAGGGCGATGCAGAAACCGCCGCCTCCGGCGATGGCGGTGAATCCGCTGTTGGGTTCAGGAACGCAGTGAAGGCCGTATGAATCGCACCCCCACACCACTATGCTGCCGTCTTCCCTGAGGGCCATGCTGTGGTAGTTGCCGCAGGCTATGTCCACATAGCCGCTGTTGGGCAGGGGAATGTCGCACTGGCCGTAATCGTTCCGTCCCCATGCTGATATGGAACCGTCGGACAGAAGGCCCATGCTGTGAAATCCCCCGGCGGCCACCGCCACGAAGCCGGTGTTGGGTTCCGGGGGCAGACACTGGCCCCAGGTATTGTGACCCCAGGCAAGAACCGTACCCTCCCCGCGGGCCGCGCCGGAGTAATTGAAGAAACCGCAGCAGACCGCGAGGGTGGCAAGAATGACCCCTGACACAGCCACCCCCTTCGGAGGTTAAACACCGCCACTGCTTTTCTGAATATATGGGGAAATCATCTCCGTCAACAGGCGGGATATTCGTTCAATATCCGGTTTTCAGGAGCTGAGGGGCGGTGTTCAGCGGTCACCGCCCCTTTTACGAGCTGTGTGGACTATCATCTTGTCCAGTTCCTGAAGGAACCTTGAGCGGTCCTTCTTCGCCATGGGCGCAGGCCCGGAGGTTATCATGCCCTGTTCCCGAAGGTCGGTGAGCAGATTCCTCAGGGAAAGGACATCGCCGATGTTGTTCTCGGTAAAGGGCCTTCCTGTGTTGCCCAGGACCTGAGCCCCCTTTTTCAGGCAGCGGGAGGCCAGGGGGATGTCCCCTGTCACAACGATGTCGTCCCGCTGAACATGCTCCTCTATCCAGTTGTCCGCCTCATCGGGACCGCTGTTCACAACAACGAGCTCTATCCACCCGGCATCCGGTGTCCTCATCCAGGAATTGCACACCAGTATCACATTCAGGCGGTACCTGCCGGCAACACGGTAGATCTCCTTCTTCACCGGGCAGGCATCGGCGTCAACATAGATATCGATACCGGCGGTGTTACCCTCTGCTATGGTCGCACCACCTCGATTTTCTCAAGGGCTTCAGTGAGCTTTTCCCGTGTAACCGCCCTCCCAGCCCTTGAACCGGCCAGGGCCTCAATGAATGCATCCATGGGAATGAAACCCGTTTCCAGAACGAGATGTGCGGCGGAAAGAAGGCATGCGCTTCTGGGGCCCAGTGGGGAGCGGTAATCCCTGTTCACGAACCGGGCTTCTGAAACCGGTGTTTCAAGGGAGGAGTCCATGTAAACGGTGCCGGACTTCATGGAGGCTATCTTAGGAAGGGCCCTCTGGAACCCGTCGGAGGATGTCACCAGGGCGGCGTCGATGTCCGAGATCCCTGTGAAGTCTATCTCCCCGGTGGATATGATGAGCTCCGCAAGGGAGAACCCCACCCCCACTGTTACCGGGTAGCTGCCCTTCTTGGTAACGGAAAGCCCTGCGGACATGGCTGCCACAGCAAGTATCTCAGCGGTGGACTGCACCCCCTCGCCTGCAGAACCGGCGAGTATCAGGGAGATCCTTCCCTCAAGGCTGTGCTGGAACCTGACCGGAACCCCTGTTACCGACTGGAAAAGGGAGGGTATTCCGGACCTTTCCCCGGCGGTGAAGGGAGGCCGGGGGTTGTTGCGAAGGATGACCGGCTCAAGTCCCGCGTCGGCGGTGAGGTCCTGAAGTTTTTTCCCGGGGTTGAACTTCACGCCGTAGCTGGGGCATATCTCCACCGCCTCCAGCAGTGAGAACCCGGGGACACGGAGAGCCTCTTCCAGTGCGTCGGTGATGTCGCCCAGGGCGTAGAGCCGCCTGGCACAGGCCGCCCCTGCGCTGTGGGCAAGCCTGGTTATGTCCATGCCGCCGTCGGGCCTGCCCTCGGGCATGGTCGCGGTCTTGAAGCCGCAGGGCGTGAGCCCCGAGGGCTGCCCACCGGTCATGCCGTAGAGCATGTTGTTGTGCACCAGGACCGTCATGTCCACATTCCTGTGGGCGGCTTCAAGTATGTGCTGAAGGCCTATGGTGGCACCGCCGTCGCCAATGAACACTATTATCTTCTTGTCAGGGTCGGCGAGACCCATGGAAATACCCGTTGCCAGGGCGGTGGACCTGCCGTGGAGGCCGTGGACGGTGTGGGCCCTGAACTGCTTGTCTATTATGCCGATGCAGCCGATGTCCGTAACCACCACCAGGTCGCTGGGATCGAGGCCTTCTATCCGGCCCAGGGCCTTTTCAAGGGCACCGGCAACCATTCCGTGGCCGCAGCCCTTGCAGAATGGAAGGTTTTCCGTGGAGAGGAAGCGCCCTGTCATTTCAGAACCTCCTTCACTATCTCGGAGGGGGTAATGAGCCTGCCGATGCCGTTCACTCCTGAAACCCCTTCCCTGCCATGCTTTCCGAAGAGGATCTCCCTGTACTGACCGGTCTGGTTCTCCTCGGCCACAACCACCCTCGAGTGGCTCGCCGCGGCACTGAGATACTCCGGGGGTACAGGGAAGAGGGTCTTTGCGGTGAGCAGTGATACCGGCCTGCCCATGCCCCTGAGGGTCTCAGCGGCCCCCCGGGCGGCGGCGGCGGTTATGCCGAAGGACAGGATGAGGGTGTCGGAGTCCTCTTCGGTGTAATCGAACTCGGTATACATGGGAAGGTTGGTCTCGGTCTTGAACCTGAGCCTTTCAGTGTTGGCAAGGGCCTCCGGGGTGGAATGCTGAAGGGCGGCATCGGCATTGTGGGTGGAGGCGGTAATCCTGACCTGATGGTCCCTGGAGCCCACGGGCAGGAAGGGCGGCACTCCGTTCTTCCCGGGCTGGTAGGGCCTGTAGGGTTCCCTGCCTTCGTAGAACCTTCTTTCAACCGGGGTAACCGGCTTCAGCAGGCCCGTGTCGAAGCTCTTCAGTGTCATTACCATTTCCTTGCTGGAAAGCAGTATCACCGGTGAACGCAGGGCCACCGCCACCTCCACCGCCTTCGCCGAGAGGCTGTAGCAGTCCTCGAAGGATGACGGGCAGAGGGTCGGCACGGGATACCCCCCGGAGTTGATCCCGTTCAGAAGGGCTATGTCCCCCTGGGCTCCGCAGGTGGCGGTGCCTGTGGCGGGTCCCAGTCTCTGAACAAGCATTATCACCATGGGCAGCTCCATCATGAAGGCCATTCCCAGGGACTCCACCATGAGGGCGAGGCCCGGGAAGGAAGTGGCGGTGACAGGGAGCCGCCCGGCGGCGGCGAAGCCGCTCATCCACTGCATGGTGGTTATCTCGTCAGGTGCCGGGAGCACCACCGGGAATCTCTGGCTGGAGTATGAATAGAGAAGGTTCGCCGGGGTGATGGGGTACCCCACGAAAACATCGGCCCCAGCAGCAGCGGTGCCCTCTATCATCAGCCTTGAAGCGTCTATCAGGCTCTTTTCGGAAACAGGTCCCATTTTATGCCTTTCTGCGGAACAGCCTGTCCCCTATCGAGGAGAGCAGGATCACCACAAGTGTTGCCACCACCGCGCCATAGGTCTTGTCTATGGAGAACCAGCCCCTCTGCTGGGCTATCATGGTGATGAAGACGGAGATGGTGCCGATTATGAAAGCCAGTTTCACGCCCAGGGGGGTGACAAGCTTCCTGGCATAGAGTCCGGTAACTATCACGATGGCACCGATGGCCCTTATGGCGTAGGAGATGTAGGCGGTGTCCAGCACGGCCCCCTTCATGAAAATGGCAAGGGGAACGGTGATGACGCTCACCAGGAGGACCAGCTTCCGGGCGGCGGAAATAATTCTGGCGTCGTCGGCTTCCTTGTTTATGATGCCGTGATAGATGTCCTTCGCCGCTATGGTCACCACTGCGAAATTGACAGGCCCCACGGTGGACAGGATTGCCGCCAGCACACCGGCCAGGGCTATGCCGCCGAGAACCGGGGAAATGAACGCCGGTGTCTGCAGAAGGGTGGGGAGGGCTGTGTTACCTATTATCTCCGTTCCCTCGGGAAAGAAGATCCCCGTTCTGGCGAAGAGGCCGAGAAAGGCCGTCATGACCCCGAAGGGAGCCACGATGAGCCCTGCGAGCATGGAGGCCCTTCTCGCTGTCTTCACGTCCCTGGCGGCGAACACGGGCTGAATGCTTGCCTGGGCGGCCATTCCGCCGAGAAGCCCTCCCAGGAGCAGGGCAAAGGCGCTGTTCATCCCGGCGCTGAAGGGGTTGTAGAGGTTCGAAGGGGCACCCTGGGCTATAAGTGTTTCGCTGAGCCCGGAGAATCCGCCAACCTTGCCGAGACCCAGGAAAAATGCGGTGCCCAGACCGAGGAACATGGTGACCAGGTAGAGCATGCCTGTCATGGCAAGGGCATGCATGCCGCCAAGATAGGTATATACCATTATGAGAGCGGCGGATATGGCCACCGCCCAGTTCCAGCTTACCCCGAAGAGCGGAGCCATTACGCTGGCGCAGGTCTGAAGCTGAACATAGGCCAGAACGATATAGGCAATGAGGAAGGCCACGGCGGACACCGACCTGGCCTGGCTTCCGAAGAGGGTCTCTATCATCTCGCTCACCGTGTGCACATCCTTGCGCCTGTAGTGTGCCGCCACGGTGAAGCCTATCACCACCATTCCGATCGCGGTGGATATGTTGTAGAGAATGGGCTGCAGGGTCATCGTGTTGAAGGCCTTTTCACTCACACCTATCGTGCTCATGCCTCCAAGCCATTCCGCGGCCACCACAACGGCGCAGACCATGGTGCCCAGGTTCCTGCCGGCTATCAGATAGTCGCTTGCGGACTTGCTGGCCACCTTCCGGGTGAGAAGCCCGAGGATGACTACCAGAACGAAATACCCCATTATGATAAGGGTGTAGGTGTTCATTGCTCCTGCCTTGTCTGTTTTATAGGGTTGTTCACTTCTGAAGGCCTTCCAGTGAGGAGCCATGGGCCACCGCCCTGGCTATGGCCATGGAGTTAAGTCTGTTCCTTCCGTCGTCGGAACGGGAGTTCAGAACCGCCGGAACCCTTGCTCCGAATACCATTCCGCCCCATACCGCGTCTCCGTGGAACTTGTAGCTCTTTCCAAGGGAGTTGGCGGTTTCCAGATTGGGGGCCAGTATCATGTCCGGTCTGCCGCATACCAGGGAACCGGTGAGTTTCTTCGAGGCGGCGGATTCCGCGGATATCGCAGCGTCGTACCCCAGGGGCCCCTCAACCACGAAGCCCGGCAGCTGCCCCCGGGAGGACATCACCGCCAGGGCAGCGGCGTCAACGGTGGCCTTCATCCGGGGGTTCACCGTTTCCACCGCAGCAAGGGCGGCCACCCTTACCGGCTCTATGCCAAGGGCTCTCCAGAGCACCGCGGTGTTCTTTATCACAGCGGCCTTCTCACCGAGGTCGGGGTCGATGAGTATGGCGTTGTCGGTGATTGCCAGGAAGCTTTTCATGGAAGGCATCTCGAAGAGACTCAGATTGGACAGCACCGAGGAGGCCCTGATCCCGGTCTCAGAATCGAGAATGGCCCTTATGTAGGCCTCGGATTTCACAGTGCCCTTCACCAGTATGCAGGCGCCGTTCTCCCGCACCGCCCGGACAGCACCGGCGCTCATGGCCTGGTCGGTTTCCGACTCTATCACGGTGTAGGAGGCGGGGTCATCTCCGGATTCAGAAAGCATCGGCTCTATGGCCTCCCCGGGCCCTGCCAGGTAGCACCTGCCCACGAAACCCATTTCCCGGGCCTTCTTCAGGCTGTCTATAACCCTGGCATCGGCGCCGCCGGCCACTGCCACGGGCAGGGGCGGAAGGGTCTGCACCGCCTTCAGCAGCTCCTCGAATGTCCTTATGCTCATATTCCCTCCCTTACGGCGAATGGTACCGGGGAGAATTCCCCATTGGCGTCACGGTGATCGAAGAGGGGATCGACATCCCTCCCGGTGAGTACGCAGCCTGGCCATTCCAGGGGAGCCTCCCCCCCGCCGAGGACCCTGAGAACCGCCAGTGCAATGGATTCGTTCTCGTTCTCCCCGGGGAAGAAGAGGACAGGCGCCAGCCTGCCGCACTTCTTTGTTATCTCCCGCCTGAGGTGTTCCGCGTTGGCCACTCCCCCGGTGACGACGATGCCGTGGAGGTCGAAGTCAAGCACCGAGGCCATGGAGCCTATCTCCTTGCATATCTGGTAAATCATTGCGTCGTATATGAACCGGGCGAAGCCGTCCCCGTTCTCGGAACGCCTGGCAACCTCCCGGACATCCTTCGTTCCGAGGTAGGCATATAGACCCCCGGCGCCGTAGAGCTTCTTGAAGAGCTGCTCCCTGGTGTACCTGCCGGAGAAACAGGCTTCGAACAGGGGTATCGGAGGAACGCCCCCGGCCCGTTCAGGTGTGAAGGGCGCCCCCTCCATACGGTTGTCGCTGTCGATTATCCTTCCCCCGGCGAAGGGGGCAATGGAGTATCCGCCGCCCAGATGGCAGGCAACGCACCTTATGCTGTCGAAGCCCAGGGAAAGCTGAACAGCCGCCTTGCGCACCGTTGCCCGGATGTTCAGCGCGTGCACATAGGAGAACCGGGGCAGCTCGGGAACGCCGGATATCCGGGCTATGGGGGTTATCTCGTCAACACCCACCGGGTCCGCCACGAATGCCCTGGCGCCCAGTGTGTCAGCTATTCTGTATGCCAGGGGGGCCCCCAGGTTCGAGGCGTGCTGATACACGGGTGTATTCAGGCTGTACTCCGCAAGCTCGGCGTTCAGCTCTATCAGGCCGCTTGGAACCGGCGGAAGCATTCCGCCAAGGGCGCCTATACCGGCGACCTCCGCCCCTTCGGGCAGGTTCTCCCTGAAATACTCCCGGACCAGCTCCTCCCGGTGGTTCACCTGGGCGCTTATGCTGGGAAACCGGTGCACCATGTCGTCGGGGTGTTCAATGGTTTTGCGGCGGGAAAGGCTTATCTCCCCGCTGTTCCCGATCGAGTAGATGGAACACTTGGTGGTGGTGGATCCGGTGTTGATCACCAGTATGAGCTTTCCGTTCACCAGTACCTCCCGGAAAAAGCAAAAACCGCACACAGCGGCCGGTATAATGGATGACAGACCGGGAATATAATGAAGGCCTTTCCACCGCCCAATCCCGGCAGCTCCCGGCGTGGCGGAGGGGAGTTGACCCTGGGGGGCAAAACCTGCAGATTATTGATTGATAAGCAATAATGACCGTGCCGGGGACATTTCCGCCTCCATCCGGTTCCCGGCGTACCGATGGGAGGGGAAATATGAACTTCTTCATGATAATGGTGCTCACAGCCGTGGCCCTTACAGGCAGGAACGGGGATAGTGGACCGGCCCTTGCTGAACAGGTATTCCGGGAACCCTCGGCGGACATCACCCTGACACTGGTGAGTTCCTTTCCGGCGGATGGCCGTGCCCTGGGACTTTACATGATAGAGGAAACGGGGATCCTTGGTGTGAACAACGTCGCCGGTGTGATAAACGGGTATTCTCCCACAACCGGCACAGTAACCTTCACACTGGATCTCGACCCTGCGAACACCAGCTGCTTCGGTGTAAGCTTCGACCCGGAAGCCCCCGGCGCAGAGCACTTCTATACCAACGACTGGGGGGGTAACGACCTTTTCTACACCACGAACTGGGGAACATCCTGGAGCACTGTCTTCGACCCGTCCTTCAACGAGGGAAGGGGAATGGATTTCCATGGCGGGTATCACTGGACCACTGAGGGTTATCAGAACATCATAAGGTTCATTCCAGAGTACACGCCCTTCGATGTGCTCAGCGTCCCGGAAACCACCGGACAGCTATCGGGGATAACGGTCTTCCCCTGGGAGGGAAACCTGGGGGTGGCGGTGACCTCCTACGGAGCCCAGGGCATCTGGTTCTACATCTGGAACGAAGTCACCCTTGAATACATGGGTTACGCCCAGTTCCCCACAACTCCCTCTGAGTCCTACGGCCTTGCCCACAGCGAGGATCTCGACTGCATCTTCTGGAGCTACACCGATTCATCGGAAAACTTTCACATAGCCAGGCTTGCCTTCGAGATAAGTCAGGCCTTCACCCAGAACACCTGGGGGGGAATAAAGACCGCCTTCTAGACCTCCCCCACCATCCTCACAGCCCCGGGCAGGACCTTTATGGTAACAGGGGTCTTTCCTATGGACTCGCCGTCCATCTGGAGCTGCATTGGCGGCCGGGAGTGTACGGTTATCTGCCGTCCCTGGCCCCGGGCCAGTCTGTGAAGCCGGTATTTCCTTCTGAAGAGCTTTCCTATGTACAGTTTGACCAGGTCAAGGAAACTTCCCTTCCTGTTCACCAGAACATCCAGCTTCCCGTCGGTGGAACTCACCCGGCCGGGGAGGGACTCCGTTCCAGGCAGGGAAGAAGCCATGTTGAGTATTATCATGGCGTTGCTCTTCCACCTGTGGGTTCTGCCGTCGATGCTCACCCTCAGGCGGTACCAGTTCCCTTGGAACAGTATGGGGATCCCGTGATAGGCGTAGGCAAGCCAGCCCAGGTATCTTTTAGACCGCCGTGGGGTGTCCTTCACTATGTCGGCGTGGAGCCCCCCGGAAACACTGATGAGGAAAAACCTGTCCAGTTCCTCGAGGTGGCCGATGTCGCAGCTCGTCACCCCCTGCCTGAGCACCCATGGAATAACCTCTTCCGTTCTGGCGGGATAGCCCAGCTCCCCGGCCAGGAAATTCATTGAACCACTGGGATAGAGGGCCATGGGAACCTGTGACCCCGCCCTGGCCAGACCATCGGCAACGGCGCAGGCTGTGCCGTCGCCGCCGGCGGCGATGATGAGGTCGAAGCCCTCCTCCGCCGCCCGAGCGGTCCATTCCCCAGGGCCGTCTTCCCCCTGCCATTCCCGTATCTCGTGCTGAACCCCCCGAAGGGCCTCCTGTATCTGCTCCGTCTGGGATACCCCTGAATCCTTCCCCGATACCGGGTTCAGTATCACAAGTATCTTTTTGTATTCCGCCACGGAACCCCAATCCGGCAAGTGAGTTGATGATCGTAATGAAACATAGCTTTGAACCGGGCGGAAAGTAACCCGGGGTCGTCATTGACCCGGCGGGGGACATGGTATAGTGTTATTCAGGAAACTCCGGGCCGATGGGATGGTGAATAATGAGTAAAGGAACAGAGAAAAAAACGGTCAAGATAGAGGGAATGCACTGCGCAAGCTGTGTGGCCTCGGTGGAGAAGTCCCTCAAGAAGGTCCCCGGCGTGGTAACCGCGGTGGTTAACCTGGCCACGGAATCGGCGTCGGTGGAATACCAGCGGGGAAGTGCAACCGGAACCGACCTGAAAAAGGCCGTCGAGAACGCCGGCTTCAGAATGGTTGACCCCGGGGCATCCGCCGGGGAAGATCCAATCGCGAAGGATGACAGGAAGATGGCGGAAGCCCGGAGGAAGATGATCCTCGCCTGGGCGGTTACCATCCCCGTAATTCTCTGGATGATACCCCACATGTTCTTCAACTACATGTTCCTGGGTATGAAGGTGATGGACATTTCCATCCTTGTTCTGGCCGCCTTCGCGGTGTTCGTGCCGGGCCTATCCACAATAAAGAGCGCCTTCAGGTCCGCGGTTCACCTGTCTCCCAACATGGATGCTCTTATCGCCATGGGGACACTGTCCTCCCTTGCAACCGGGATGGTGGCGGTACTTCACCACTACGGCATGGGTCCCGGATTTCCCAGCTTCGCCGGAATAGGCGGCATGATAATGGCCATCCACCTCACCGGAAGGAACATAGAGACCCGGGCGAAGGGCCGGGCTTCCATGGCAATAAAGAAGCTGCTCACACTGGGGGCGAAGGAGGCCGTCATTCTCCGTAACGGCTCCGAGGAGAGCATCCCAATAGCGAACCTGAAGCCCGGTGACATAATGGTTATTCGCCCCGGGGGAAAGATACCCACCGACGGCCGGGTGATACGGGGGGAAAGCAGTGTGGACGAGTCCCTGGCCACCGGGGAATCAATGCCTGTCAGGAAAAGGCCCGGCGACAATGTCATAGGCGCAACCATGAACACCACAGGCCTGCTCCATGCAGAGGCTGAAAAGGTGGGCGCCGAAACCTTCCTCAGCCAGGTTATCAAGCTGGTGGAGGAGGCACAGGGCTCGAAGATACCCATACAGGAATTCGCCGACAGGGTAACCGCTGTCTTCGTCCCCGTTGTGATAATTATTGCCGCGGCCACACTGGCCGCATGGCTTGTCTTCCCCGGTTTCTTCGGATCCATAGCGGAACAGGCCTCCCGGCTGGTTCCCTGGGTCGATCCCGACATGGGCACCGCCGCCCTGGCTTTCTTCGCCGCGGTGGCGGTCCTGGTGATAGCCTGCCCCTGCGCCCTGGGCCTTGCCACCCCCACAGCCCTCATGGTGGGCTCCGGGGTTGGTGCCGAGAACGGCGTGCTCATAAGGAGGGGAAGCGCCATACAGGTAATGAAGGATGTGAAGACCATAGTCCTCGACAAAACGGGAACCATAACCCTGGGCAGGCCGGTGGTGACCGATGTGGTAGCCGGTGAAGCCATTTCAGAGAATGAACTGCTTTCCCTGGCCGCCTCGGTGGAATCAGGCAGCGAACACCCCCTGGGCAGGTCCATCGTGGAACACGCCAGGGGGCTTGATCTTACCATCGAAGAAGCAACGGATTTCATGGCGGTAACCGGCAAGGGCGCCGTGGCCTCCCTGGCAGGAAAGACCGTTGGTGTGGGTTCCCATGGCCTTGCGGAAAAGCTTGGAGCCACCCTTTCAAAGGAGTTCGCAGAAAGGAAGAACAGCCTGGAAGCCCGGGGCAGAACGGTTATACTGGTAATAGAGGAGAAGGAAGTCCAGGGTATGATAGCCGTGGCCGACGGCATTAAGCCCGACAGCAAAGCTGCCATAGAAGCCCTTAAGGCATACGGCCTCGAACCGGTGATGATAACCGGGGACAACAGAAGGACCGCTGAGGCAGTGGCGGCTGAGGTGGGAATAAGCCGGGTCATCGCCGGTGTTCTTCCCGGGGGAAAGGCCGATGAAATAAGGAAGCTCCAGCTGTCCGGCGAACCTGTGGCAATGGTGGGCGACGGCATAAACGACGCCCCTGCCCTGGCTGCGGCGGATGTGGGAATAGCCATCGGCACCGGAACCGACGTGGCCATCGAAAGCGCGGACATAGTTCTCGTTCAGGGTGACCTCACCGCTGTTGTAAAGGCGGTGAAGCTCAGCAGGGCGACCTTCAGGAAAATAAGGCAGAACCTCTTCTGGGCCTTCTTCTACAACGCCGTAATGGTGCCCCTGGCCATCATCGGTGTGATGCACCCCATACTGGCGGAAATGGCCATGGCATTCAGCTCCATCAATGTGGTTACGAACAGCCGGAGGCTCCAGAGGATCAACCTCAGGGATCTCATTGATTGACCGGGCAGCCGGTGAAAACGCCGATTGACCGCACCGGTCTGCTCAATTATCCTTTATCCCGTTACGGGGCCGGGAGGGTCCTCGGCTCCTGCATATTCCAGCCTGTCGGGAGGGTCCTGAAATGAAGAGAATTCTCGGGTTATCATTGGTTTCCATGGTCATGCTGCTTTTCACCGGTACCGCCTTCGCCAGGCAGTCAAGCGCATCCGGCGCCGAGGCCGCCCTTGTCGCTCTGCCAATGGTGGTGTTCGGCATCGTCGTCGGCCTGTTCATGCTTATCTGCCAGTGGAAAATATTCGAGAAGGCCGGGAAGCCCGGCTGGGCGGCGATAATCCCCATCTACAACGTCATCGTCATGTTTCAGATAGCGGGAAAACCCGAGTGGTGGATCCTTCTTCTCATCGTTCCCGTGGCGAATGTGATAATATCCATAATCACCGTTGTCGCTCTGGCTGAGAAGTTCGGCCAGGGAACCGGCTTCGCCGTTGGGATGATATTCCTTCCCATAATCTTCTATCCCATTCTCGCCTTCGGCGATTCGAAGTACCAGGTCTGACCAACAGGAAACACTGCCCCCGTCATCCCGGCGGGGGCTTTTTCTTACCTCTCGTGTATGACCTTCTGCACCCTTCGCCGGCGGATCTGGGACAGGAAGATCCCGGAGATGATTATCGCCATGCCGGCGATCTTCCTGGTGGAGAACCCCTCACCCAGAAGGAAATAGGCAAATACCGCAGTTATCACCGGGATTATGTTGGTGAAGATGTTCGTCCTGCTTATGCCTATCTCCCTTATGGCGATGGTAACCAGTATGAAGGCCAGGGAGGAGCCGAACACCGCCAGCATCACCAGGTTAAGCACGATGCCCGCCGGGGGGTTTGCCGCCAGGGTGTCCTTCCACTCGAAACCCATCATGAAGGGCAGGAAGTAGATCCCCCCGATCATGTTCTGTATGCGCACTATGGTGAGTGGGCGGTACCGGTGGGAGAGGTTCTTGACAACTATGCTGTAGCCCACCCCTGAAACCACCGCGAAAAGAAGGAATGCCAGCCCCGCCGGGGATGCCTCCAGCCTGGCGTTCCTTGTCATTGTGAAAACCCCGAGACCCATGAAGGATATGAGAAGGCCGAAAATGTTGATGGCGGTGAGCCTCTCCCTGTAGAACATGTATGCGAACACCGGGGAGACCACCGGTATGAGGGCTATCATTATGGAGGCGAGGGTGGAGGAGACCAGAAGCAGCCCGAAGCTCTCCCCTATGAAGTAGCAGAAGGGCTCCAGAAAGGCCAGCAGTAAGAACATGGGCCAGTCCTTCCGGTGCACCCTTTCGCTCTTTTTCGCCACCCTTGCGTAGAGGGTGAGCAGCGCCGAGGAAATGATCATCCTGAAAAGCAGGGTGGTGAAGGGGCCGTAGTACTCGAAGACCATCTTCGTCCATACGAAGGACATCCCCCAGAAGAACATGGCGGCGAAGGTCCCCAGATAAACACCGAACCTGGAACTGCCTCCGTTCATGTCAGCCCCGATGGACACGGGGGTCAGATGAACAGTGTGACATCGGCATTTTCGCTTATTGCGGCGAACTCAGCCACACCGGCGGATTCCGTTCCGTCGATCAGCTCATCCCGCCTGAGCCCCATCATGTCCATGGCCATCTCGCAGGCCACGAACCGCACGCCCATGTCCCTTGCCTGGGTTATCAGCTCGGGTAGGGAGGCAATGTTCTTCTGCTTCATCACCTGCTTCATCATGGCGGTCCCTGCCCCCATCATGTTCATTTTCGACATGGCCAGCTTCCGGGCCCCCCTGGGAAGCATGGACCCGAACATCTTTCCCGTGAGGTTCTTTTCTCCCTTTTCAGTATCCTCCTTCCGAAGAACGCTGAGACCCCAGAAGGTGCTGAAAACCGTTACCACATGGCCCAGTGAGGCGTATCCGGTGGCTATTATCATGGCGGCCATGGCCTTGTCCATGTCGTTGCTGAAGAGCACGATGGCTGTGCTCTTTCCCTTTCTGCTTCCCATTGCGGCGGCGGGAACTGTGCCCTTCCTGATGAGGGCGCTGTAAATGCCCCCCTCCTCCCCTATGGAGACCAGTTCGTTCCCCGTGGATCCGCACCAGGCGGGCAGGTCCGCCGGGAAGCCCCTGTCGGTGGCGGTGACCTTCAGCGTTTCCCCGTGCTTCATTTCCTTCATGGCCCTGGTGACCCTGACTACGGGCCCGGGACACTGCAGGCCCGATGCATCCACGCATCTGCACGGTTCACAGGCCTGGGAAACGGGTCCTGGAGGGGTCTTCGGGGTTTCCCCGGGGTCCCTGTACTTCCCTATGCTCTGAAAAAGCACCCAGGCGGCAATTCCACCGGCCAGGTTCACCGCGTCGTATCCCCTCTGCCTGAGTATCCTTTCCCCGGCGTATCCCCTTATCCCCACCGCGCAGCAGACCACCACCTGTCTGTCCAGGGGGACCTCGTCCAGTCTTTGACGAAGTTCTCCCAGGGGGATGAGGGTGCTTCCGGGAATGCTTCCAAGAATGGTTTCCTCCTCTTCCCTTACATCCAGCAGGAAGGCATCTTCGGGGATGGCGTCGGGAAACACCTGCTTCGTAAGTCCCGACAGAATGTTCGCCGCGACGAAGCCGGCGAAGTTCACCGGGTCCTTGGCGCTGCCGAAGGGCGGTGCGTAGCAGAGCTCAAGCTCCTCCAGGTCGTAAACCGTAAGACCGTTCCTTATGGCGGTGGCCACAACATCTATCCTCTTGTCCACGCCGTCTTCGCCCACCGCCTGCATTCCCAGTATTCTGCCGTCCCCGGCGAAGAGCAGCTTGATGGTCATCTTTCCGCCGCCGGGGTAGTAAGAGGCATGGCTTACCGGGTGTATGTAGAGCTTTTCGTAATGGATGCCGTTCTGTTTCAGTGTTCTCTCACTGGCGCCGGTGCCCCCGGCGGCAAGGTGGAACACCTTCACTATGGATGTGCCGTATGTGCCCCTGTAAACGGAATTGCCCCCCAGGGCATTCTCCGCCGCTATCCTTCCCTGCCGGTTGGCCGGGCCCGCCAGGGGAATGGCCGCGGGGTTCCCGGTTACGGGGTCCGTTACCTGCACCGCGTCCCCGACCGCGTAGATGTCCGGAATGGAGGTTTCCATCCGTTCATTCACCACGAAGTAGCCCTTCGGTGTGACCTCGATGCCGGCTCCAGCGGCCAGTTCGCCGTTGGGCCGCACCCCAACCGCCATAACGGCGAAGTCCACCGGCAGTTCCTCGCCGGTGGAAAGCTCTGCCACAAGAACGGAGGATTCCCTTCGGAACGCCTTTACCGAGGTGGATGTCCGCAGGTTAACCCCGCCCTGCACCAGTGCCTTTTCAAGTGGAACGGTCATCTCGTCGTCGAGGGGTGGAAGAATGGTTCTCTGCATCTCCACCAGGGTGGTCTCCAGGCCGGCCTCGGCAAGGTTCTCCGCAACCTCCACGCCGATGAAGCCGCCCCCCACCACAACGGCCTTCCTTCCCGGTTCCATTCTTCCCTTTATGGAGTCCATGTCCGGAATGGTCCAGAGGACATATACATCCCTGTCATCCGCACCGGGGATCGGGGGTATCATCGGCGACGAGCCCGGTGAAAGTATCAGTTTGTCGTACCCCTCCTGGAATTCCTCACCGGTGGAGAGGTTCCGTACGGTAACGGTGTGCGCCTCGGGATTCACCGATGTAACCAGATGACCTGTCTTTATGTTAACATTGAACCTCTGGTTGAAGAGTTCCGGTGTCATCAGAAGCAGGCTGTCCCTGCCGGGAATGGTGCCTGAAAGATGATAGGGCAGCCCGCAGTTAGCGTAGGAGATGTACCTGCCCCTTTCGAACACCGTTATTTCAAGGCTTTCATCCAGCCTCCTGGCCCGGGCCGCGGCGCTGGCCCCCCCGGCTACACCGCCCACTATCACAAGTTTCTTCACGACTGCCTCCGAAAACAATTTATTAAAGAATATGCCGGCGGATAAGACATGATCGGAACGATCGTCCGCCGTACAACGTCGGTATTGCTGAGTCAAATGAATCTGATGTCAGTTCAAAAGAATACTACTTGCCCTTCTTCGCCTTCTTCTCCTTGCGTTTTTCCTTCAGAGTTTTTTCAGGCTTCTGCTTCACGTTCTTTCTGATATCCTGTCCCTTTGCCATGATCTCCGCCTTTCAGGGGAATTTTCAGTGTGAAATATAGCATCTCCCCGCGGGGATGGGTTCTTCATGGACCGAATCCCCCAGGCAAACGGTTATACTACAGGCAGACGGCACAAAGGATACATGTGGAAAAGACAGGCATGAAACCTTCAGCAAGGGGGATGGTTTCCCGGAATGATGAGGAGTAAGATGTTCCAGAGGCTGGAGGAGATAAGCTCCAGACCCGCCCCATTCCAGTTCTACACCGCAAAACGGCTCTGGACCAACAGCCACACAGCGAAGCGCATGCTTGAGTACCACCTCAACCCGGCGGTAGACGCCGCCTCCCGCTCCGGGGAGTTCATGGACAGGTCCGCCCTGTGGATCCGGGACACCTTCAACCTGAAAAAGGGGGTCAGGGTGGCGGACATGGGCTGCGGCCCCGGGCTGATGACCAGCCGCCTGGCGCGAACCGGGGCTGAGGTAACCGGGATCGACTTCTCCAGTAACTCCATTGCCTGGGCCAGGGAGGCCGCCCTGAAGGAGGACCTGGACATTACATACCTGTGTGCCGATTACCTCAGCCTTGATACCACGGAAAAGTATGACCTCATCATCATGATAATGTGCGACTTCTGCGCCCTGAGCCCCGGGCAGAGGAAAACCCTGGCGGGGAAGTTCCACAGCCTCCTCAATCCCGGCGGGGCGGTGCTGCTGGATGTGTTTTCCATGGCGGCCTTCCATGAAAGCACCGAGGAGAGCAGATTCTCCAGGAACCTGATGAAGGGCTTCTGGGCCCCGGGAAACTACTGGGGCTTCTACAACTCCTTCAGGTACCCCGAAGAAAGGGTCACACTGGAAAAGTATTCCATCCATACACCGGAGGAGAGCTTCACCGTGTACAACTGGCTTCAGTACTTCTCACCCGAGGACATGGAGGAGGAGTTCCCCGGTTTCACCATCAGGGACATAAAGGGGGATGTGGCCGGGGCGGAATACACCCCGGAAAAGCACCAGTTCGCCATCATCGCCGGAAGGGAGCAGTAAATGAAGATAGTGGTGGTATTCGGCAGCCCCAGGAAGAAGAACAGCCATATGCTTACAAAGGCCCTGGAAAGGGAGCTGAATAAGTTCTGCGAAGCGGATTTCCAGTATGTCTTCCTGCACGAACTCTCACTGGCCGCCTGCGCCGGGTGCCACGCCTGCCTCTTCCATGGAGTGGACAGGTGCCCCCTGCCGGACAGCATCGGGGAAACCCTGGAGGCAATGCTGTCAGCCGACGGACTGATCTTCGTATCCCCTGTCTACGTGTCCCAGGTAACCGGCCTCATGAAGAACTTCATAGACAGGTTCTCCTTCCTCTGCCACCGCCCGGGCCTGTACCGCCAGCACGCCCTGGCCATTTCAACAACCGGTGTGATGGGCCTGAAGGGGGTATTGAATTACCTCGAAGAGGTGGCCTCCACCTGGGGCATCCGTTCGGTTACGAAACTGGGAATGGTAACTCCCCCGGACATTTCAGAAGAAAAGATAAAGGCAAACAGCAGGGTAGAAAAGGCGGCGAGGAAGTTTCACAAAAGGCTCACCTCATCCAGCTGGGAGCCCTCACTGAAGCAGGTGATCCAGTTCAACGCCCAGAAGACCTTCCTCACCACCCCCCAGGCAAAAAGGATCTCCCCGGAGGACTACCGGTACTACCTTCCCCTGAAGGACCGGGACTACCACACCGAGGTAAGGATAAACCCCTTCAAGAAGCTGATAGGAAAGCTGGTTGCCATTGCGGTGAAGGCCAGAAGCGGCTGAAGCTCCCGCCGAAGAAACTGTTGCCTCAGTTTCACCGGGAAGGTGGTTTCAGATAAGCGGGTGCAAGATTCTCGTACATGGGAAAGTGCTTCACATCAAGTGTTTTCAGATGGGAACCGGTCATATCTGCGGCGGCGGCAATGACAGCGTCCGCCGGGCCTGTGCCGTGAGACTTGCTGTATTGTTCTGAGTAAAGCCCCCCCGCCCGGGCAATAGCGCCGGTAACGGGGATTATCGGAAAAAGACCCAGGAAGCGGTCCAGGGCCTCCAGTTCTTCTTCTCCCTTTACACCGGCATACAACTCAGCCACCACAATAGCAGGAATAACGATCACTTCCGCATTCTCCTGCACAAGATCGATCGCCGGCTGAGAACCCCGAAGGTAATCCACAAGAACATCGGTATCCAGCATCACCTGCCCGGGCATCACCTTTCCTCCCTGTTCCAGGAGAGCCTGACCCGCTCAAAACATGGCAAATCATTCCTGTTCTTCCACATACCGGCTGCTTCCTTCAGCACCATTTCCCGATAAACCTTTCCAGAAGCATCAAGGAACATATCCACCGCTTCGCGAATGAGTTCCGACTGTTTTTTTCCGGTCAGCCTGCTGATGTCCTCAAGCCCGGCCCTCTCGTCTTCGGTTAGATAAACCTGTGTTCTTACCATGACACACCTCCAATGTATACATCAGTATTATACATTACACATTCAATGGGTCAACACACCAAAGCACAGTATATGAGGGGGAATCACTTTCCCATTGGCAAAACACCACTATGCCCACATATTAGCGGGGTAAAATCCATAAATGGCGAATAAGCGACGGCGAAGGGGGAGTATTCACAATGAAACACACATTGGTCTTGATACCGGCATTACTTGCCATTTCCATACTTGCCTGCGGCGGCCCCGCCCCGGGGGACTCCTCTCCTGAAACAGTTTTTCCAGCTGCTCCACAGGTTGATGTATGGCTTGCCATAACCGACACCATCGGTGTGGAAACAGGCGACAGCAGCCTTGTCTTCGGTAATCCCGTAACCGCCCTCAGGCTTGAGAACGGCGGTACCGCGATTCTTGACTTCATGAAGTGCCGTGTCTCCGTTTTTAACGGGAACGGCGCCCTTGAACTCTCCTTCGGGCGGCAGGGAAGCGGTCCCGGTGAGTTCCTCATGCCATCCTGGCTCTCCCTGACTCCCTCCGGGGGGTTCGTGGTAAGCGACGCCGGGGCAAGGAAGCTGTTCTTCTTCGATCCCCTGGGGAACCATACGGGGTACATGGGCAACTTCTTCCCCTCCCCTCCGGAGCATGGGGTATTCACCGGCGACTCGGTCTTCGTGGCCCGAATGACAGCCTACGAAACACAGGGCGAGGAAATGCTTGCAGGGTTCCAGGTGGCCAGGTGGACAGCGGGGAACTTCGATGAGGAGGTTGTCTACTTCATCGACCTGAAGCCCTTCAACCTGATGGATATCGGTTCAAGTGAAGCCGGGCAGCCGGTGTTCACCGCTTCGGAGAACGGCATGGTCTACACATCGGTACTTTCAACGGAGGAGTTCGCGATTCGCTTCCACAACCCCGACGGAACCGAGCTTTTCACCATTGAAGAGCCCTTCACGAGGGTCAGTAAGACACCGGAAGAGGTGGAGGCTGAGCGGGAATACATCCACGACCTCTTCAGAAGGAACGGCGCTCCGGAGGAAATGATAGAGAGCATGCAGCCCGAGGAATACCGGTACGCCCTCACATCCCTTGCAATAGGGCCACAGGGCAACCTGTGGGCGGGCACCGGTGTTTACGGCTATCCGGTGTTCAGGGTGTACAACGGGGAAACCGGGGAATTCCTCTACACAGCCGCCCTTGAAACCGGCGAAACCACCGGGGAGCTGATGGTCTTCGTTAACAAGTGGGGCTTCACCGCCCTGCCGGCGATGTCCGGGGAGTGGCCCAGGGTGTACGTTCTGGATCTCCAGGACTGAAGCTGACCAAACGCAACAGCACTTGTGAAGTTATATTCAGAACAGACCATAAAAAAAGACACTTATTGAAAGGCTGAAATACCATGCTGTTTGCTTCAGCGATCTTTCTAACAACCATTTTGTCAGGAGTGCCAGGCATTCAGACCGACTGGAGCGGGGGCTCCGGTCAGCCCGGGCCGGTGGAGCAATGGACCGACTTCTACAATCAGAACAACAACGCAGATCACGATACCCCCGGTGAGGTAACCATACAGTCAAGCGGCGAAGCGGCGGGTTTCCTTCCATACCAGCCGGTTCTTCAGGGCATCGACGAGGTTTATGCCATCGACGCCGCCGATCTGAACGACGACGGGCTTGTGGATGTGGCCCTGGCCACCTATTCCGGAGAGATATGGGTCTGCCTGCAGAACGGAGGCGGTTCCTGGACAGAGATCGAAGTGGCGGGCACGGGCAGTTCCATAGGTTCACTGCGCCTGGCTGACTTCGATGGCGACGGGAAGGATGACATAGCGGTGTGTCTGTATGACCAGGGCGACATTCTCTGGTACAGGAACCCCCTTCCCGGCGGTTCAACCTGGGAATCCAACCTTATTCACCAGTCCGATTCTCCCAGGGAAGTCATCCCGGCGGACATGGACGACGACGGAGACCCGGACATCCTCTGTGCCTCGGAGGGCCAGGGGGTTTTCATCTGCTGGAACCAGGACGGCACAGGCACATCCTGGTCGGTCGAACCGGTGGACCCGTCACTGCTGCCGGCCCACAACGTGGCGGCGGCGGACATGAACAACGACGGAACCATGGACGTAACGGCATCCGGCGGCGATGCCGGGGGGATCTTTCTGTATACCGCCCCACTCTGGACACAATACACGGTGACCGACTCCGTGGGAGTCATCGAGGACATCGCCTGTGGAGCACTGAATGAAGACAGCTTCACCGACATAGCAGCCATAAGCCTTACGGACTACCGAACAAATGTCTATGAGAACCCCGGAGACCCCCTGGAGGAATGGACCGTGAGCCAGGTGGGTAACCAGAAGGGCATCTGCCTTATCCTTTCAGACATAGACCAGGACGGGGATATCGACCTCATTTCCTCAAGCCCCACATATGACTATCTCAGCGTGAATCTCAAGGGGGAAACGGGGGGTTGGCTCATCTACCAGTCGGATATCGGCATGAACGGTTTCAGTGACATGGCCCTGGCAGATATCGACGGTTCCTTCCCCCCGGACCTTGTGGGGGCCGGTTACTTCGACGGAACAGCAGCGTGGTGCGAAGGCGCTATTCAGACCACCTACCACACTTCAGCCACGATAACATCTTCCATTCTCCACTGCGATTCACTGGATCAGCTCTTCCCCCTCTTCCTGGAAATCGATTTCCAGGGAAGCGCCAGCATGAGGTTCAGGGCCTCCGGGGATCCGAACGCCATGGGGCAGTGGTCCGGGGAGCTCGGGGATCAGATAGAGGAAGTGTCCTCACTGATAAACCCCGGAGACGAATACTGTCAGTACCTTGTAACCCTCTACGCCCAGGGAGACTTCATTCCCTCCACCCTGTATGAGATCGAACTGACCTCATCCCCGACTGGAACCGGCACACAGGGTGTTCCTTCCTTCGCGGTGGTCTCCCCCAACCCCGCCCCGGGAGCAACGGTGTTCAGGTTCTTCCTGGAATCCCCGGCCCCGGTCTCCCTCATGCTTTTCGACCTTGGCGGAAGGCTGATAAGGGAACTCGGCGGGGAAACCTATCCCCCGGGGGAGAACGGTATGATCCTCAATGACCTTTCCCCGGGCCTCTATCTGCTCAGGGCTTCCATCGACGGTGAACCGCATTCAGTCAAACTTGTAGTAACGGAAGGGAGGTAGTCATGCTCTGCTCAACAGCAGCCACAGTTCTTGCAATGTTCCTTCAGGGAGCCCTTTTCTCCCTTCCCGGTACCGAGCCCCTTCCCGAAGGGGTATCCGCTGTGCCGGTGTACCGGAACGCCGAGGAGACCATCTACACAGGAACGCCGGGAGGGAACTTCCGGGTCATTGACACCGCGGGGAACACCCCCGAAGACTATTTCATGGTGTACCCCCGGGCTTTCCACCCCGGGGAGTCCCTTGAAAACTATGGAGAGGTTGTCTACAGGGATTCGGATATCGCCATAACCCTGCCCGGCCCGGGAAGCTGCCCCACCCCCACCGCCGCGGCACGGCGGCTGAGGGAGTTACGCGCCCCGGCGGGCTACGGCCTGATCCCTGAAAGGGCTTACTACGACGACAATGTGGCGGACATCGTGGCCTCCATAAGCCAGGACAGCATTATCTCCATTGTCGGAAGGCTGGAGCAGTTCGAGAACAGGTTCTGGAGCAACGACTCCTTCCCGGCGGCAAGGGACTGGGCGGTTAACTGGCTGGTCCGGGAGGGCTGTCCCGTGGACATACAGAACTTCCCCGTAAGCGGGGATTCTTCCCAGAACATTATCGTTACCTACCCAGGTACGGTTAATCCCGAGAGGATCTACCTCTTCGGGGCCCATCTGGACAGCGGCCACAACCCTTTTGAGATCTTCCCCGGCGCAGACGACAACGCCAGCGGCACCGCCGCAGTGATGGAAGCCGCAAGGGCCATGGTGAAGTACAACTTCGACTCAACGGTGATCCTCTGCCTGTGGGGCGCCGAGGAGGCCGGGCTTGTGGGAAGCTATTACTACGCCGAGCAGGCATGGATGAACGGCGACTCGATCATAGCAGCCCTGAACCTGGACATGATCCTGTACGGACCGGAGATAGGCCCCAGCAACTACGCCATTCTCAACATCAACCACATCGACTACGCCGAGGACCTTGCCAACTATTTCGTTTCCAGCGCTAACACATACGTACCCCAGCTGGACACACATCTGACCCTCAGTTTCGGCGGGGGAAGCGACCATGTCGCCTTCTGGGCCTACGGTTTCACCGCGGTGGGGGGTGACGAGTACCTGTTCCCTCCCTGGTATCACACCTCTGAAGACCTCCTCGAGAACTACATGGAATTCTTCCCCTTCGGCACGGAGATAGCTAAGGCAACCTCCGCCACCCTTGCCTCCCTGGCGGTGCCCAATGGCCCCAGCGGCATTGAAGGCGGAACTCCCCGAACAGATCTTACCGTCAGGGTTTCACCTTCCCCCGCATCGGTATCCGTTTCCGTGGAAACCGCGCAGAACTCTGTGCTCACCGTTTACGACACCGTCGGTAGAATGGTGCTGCGGGAACAGGCACCCCTGGGAACCGCCACCCTCGATGTCAGCGGTTTCCCGCCGGGTATCTACCACATATCCGCGAGGGCCGGCGGTGAAATGGGTTCAGGAAGGCTTGTCATCTGCAGATAGCATTTCAGTTTCTATCCTGTAGTTCCCCTCCATACCGAAATCCGGCGGGTTTGAAAAGTCGCAGAAGCCAAGCGCAAGGGGGCAGTAGTTGCCCGTGGGCTCCCGGTGCTGGTGATAGTCCACAGGGGGGGTGGCTATCCTCTCCCTAACCGAGGGGTGCAGAACGCTTCCCCTCCTCACCGGGCGGTTCCTCTTCCTGAAAAAGCTGAATATCAGCCCGCCCTCTTTGTTGTGCAGCCTGCCCAGGGGGTTCGGAGCAAGCTCCGAAAGCATGTTCTCCTGGAAATCCAGCTCCCCCTTTACCCTTTCTATCATCCATTTCAGTGTGATGTCACCCAGGGAGTTGTCCCCGCTCCTGAAGCACCCGCCCACATCGGAGTGCACACCGGCGAACCACACCTCCTCAACATGGGTGTGGCTGTCCTCCATCTGGCTGTAGAGCAGGTGGGGAAAGAAGTGGGTCCTTCTTTCGTCCAGGGAAACCGCGTGGTATATCCGTTTCACATTCCGGTGAACGGTCATCCTGTGATATCTGTGTGCAAGCTTTTTGCGTATGTCCTCGGTCCTTGTCTGCTTCCCTATGGAGCCCACGGTGTCCCAAACGCAGATGGCCTCCACGGAAGCCCTCCGGGCATCCTTCAGGGTGGCGGTCCTTTTTCTGAACTCCCCGGGGTTCCTGTTGGCCCTGTAGGCCTTCCAGAAAAGGCTGATGTCCCTGCTGCCCGCGTCGGGGGGAGCGAGGCCGCACAGGGCTATCATGCTTGCCAGGCTTCGCGCGGTGTAGGCGCCCCTGCTGAATCCGAACAGGTAGATACGGTCGCCGGGCTGATAGTTCCGTGAAAGGAATTCGAACCCTCTGAGGATGTTCATGTGCAGCCCCACCCCGAAGGCGCATCCCCGGAGGACATTGCCGAAGCCTACCCCCACCCCGCGGTCATAGGCCTTCAGCTGCCCCTCATGCTCGGACAGCATGCTGAACACCTGAAACACATTGGTCCTGTTCTTTTCCGTATTGCTGGTGCCGTCGGAGCAGAAAACAAGCCTCTTCACCTTGCACATCCCTCAAGTCATATATGATTAAACTGTAATCTATAATGATCCGATGTGCCCAACAAGGAACCAACTTGCATCTGTCCGCACCAGCCCCCGATATGGGGACTTCATGAAGCAAACACACTGGTCCGTATCGAGATTCACGCCTTCCTCATTCCGGTAACATCAACGGAATGCTCTTGACAATACAGGCAATCATACATACAATGTACATATGATTAGATTTGAGTGGGACTCCGATAAGAACCGGAACAATATTCGTAAACATGGCGTATCATTTAACGAAGCGGTTACTGCTTTCACTGATGGTTTTGCCAGGGTAATTCCGGATCCGGATCATTCAGATAAAGAGGAACGCTTCATTTTGCTGGGCATGTCAACTTCCCTGAAACTGCTTGTTGTTTGCCATTGTTTCAGGGAAAAGAGCAAAGTGATACGACTGATCTCAGCGAGAAAGGCAGATAAGATCGAAACCAGACAATACGGAGGATTCAGATGAGAGAAAGCTATGATTTCTCAGAATCGATACCTAATCCATATATCAAAGATCTGAGGAAATCAGTAACAATAAGACTCGGTGTTGATGTTGTTGAGTATTTCAAAGCAATGTCAAAGGAAACGGGAATACCTTACCAGAGCCTGATCAATCTCTATCTCAGGGATTGTGTTCAGCATCATCGCAAGCTTGAACTCAAGTGGGGCTCATAGGCCATTCTGAAGGGTCAGGTCCCCCTCGGTACATGAGCATTTCTTCTCAGTGAGGAATACCCTTAAGATACCGGGGGCATGCCGTGCACAGCCCTGTCCCCTGACCAGTCCCGGTCAAATGGGTAAATGGCGTGGAGCTATCTGATCTCTGCCTGGAACGCTCCCGACGCCACTGTCCAGTTGTCCTCTAGCTGGAAGGTCCCGGCAACGATGCCATCGGTTACCGATGTTATCTCAAGCACACCGTCGGTCATGGAAGAAGTGGCGAATTGAACGGTTGAGCCACCTGTGACCATAACCCCTGCTTCGCCGGTGAAACTCTCTCCGGTGCGGGTAAGGTCGTAGATGCCAACCTGGGGATCGCTCTCAGGGGGCATTCTCAGTGTGAACTTGATGATCCCCTGACCGGGTTCCCTGGCAAGGGTGCTGAGGTCCTCACCGGTTTCGAAGTTCGCAATGAATATCCTGCATGAGCTGTAGTCGTAGTACTCGGCAATGAAGGCCTGCTGTGTACCGATGGACGACCAGTCAACGGGCACCTCGAGGTTGGTGTAGGCTCCGTTGGTGGATTCCACCCTGGCCCATGGTTCTTCGAGTGGAGCGGCTGCGGGTTCATCCAAAGCGGTCTCAGCCACATTATCAGCAGCATTATCAGCAGCTTCCATTGTTTCCTGAAGGGTCTCCTCGGCCTGCTCCTCTCCGCATCCCGCTGCGAGCAGCAGCACTGAAAGAACCATCGTGACAAGCAAGATCATCTTTTTCATAGCGTCCTCCCCTGGACTATCAGTAAAAGTACCGGGCAATTCGCATTATAAAGTCTGCGAAGCAGCTATGATAACCGATATATACCCCCTGGGCAAGCTCTTTCGGGAAGCACTGGCCTTTTCCCATTCTTTGATTAGAGTTGTGCATCAAACCCGGGAAAGGAACACACCGTGAACCCGATAATGAAGACCGTTCTGCTGCTTGGCTGCAGCAACATATTCATGACCTTCGCCTGGTATGCCCATCTTAAGGAGCTCAGCGGAAGGATCTGGATAGTGGCGGCCCTGATAAGCTGGGGCATAGCCCTGTTCGAATACATGCTTCAGGTGCCGGCGAACCGGATCGGCTACACTGTTCTCACCGTTGGGCAGCTGAAGATAATGCAGGAGGTGATAGCCCTCGGGGTGTTCGTACCCTTCAGCGTGTTCTACCTTAAGGAACCCCTGAAGCTGGATTATCTCTGGGCAGGTCTCTGCCTCATGGGGGCGGTGTTCTTCATCTTCAGGAGCAGGTTCGCCTAGGATAGTTCCGGGATCACGCAACTATCCGTCAGCAACCCACACCCTGATAACTGTCAACATATCTCAATGTTATGCTTGACTATACAAGGTCGATATCGTATAGTCTTTACAGCTTGGAGGTCGATATGAATACCGTAAAACTGTCGCCGAAGTATCAGATAGTCATACCCCGGGCGATCAGAGAGGTTCTCTCTCTCAAGCCGGGTGAGATGTTTGAAGTGATTGCATTCGATCATCGAATAGAACTGATCCCCATTCGTCCCATGTCTTCGATCAGAGGGTTTCTCAAGGGCTTTGATCCATCCTTCTCCAGAGATGAGGAAGACAGGACCCAGGCATGAACCTTGTGGATACATCCGGATGGATCGAGTATTTCTTCGGCGGATCGAATGCCCGTCATTTCGCCGAAGCGATAGAAGACACTGAAAACCTTGCAGTATCCGTCATCAACCAATATGAAGTATTCAAGAAGGTACTGCTTGTCGCGGATGAGGGAAGGGCCCTGATAGCAGCGGCTCACATGAAACAGGGCAAAGTGATCCAGCTTACGGAAGAGATAGCCCTTCATGCCGCCAGGTTCAGCATCGAATACAAGCTCCCCATGGCTGACAGCATGATCTACGCCACAAGCCGGTACATCGATGCGGTATTGTGGACTCAGGACAGCCATTTCGAAAATCTCGCCCGGGTTAACTACATAGTTCCCTGATCACCATACGGCCCGCGGTCAGCAGTTCCGCTGGAGTTCATCAAGAAGCAGGTTCAGCAGCTCCGTTGCCTTTCCGTAAAGGGTAGGGTCCCCTTCCTTAAGGTGCTCCATGAGCATCTTTTTCTCCATAAGGTAAACCCTTGCGAACTCCCTGTCGTGCTCAACGATGTCCGACACATTGTCTATCACGTCGGCCAGCTTCACCGTTTTTGCCGAGGGGGAACCATGTGAGGCGTGCTCTATGTTGATCAGGGCCGCCCTCTCCCTGCCGATATCGGTGCCGTCAGCCACCTTTGTCACGGAATCCACGATCTCCGCAACCTCAGGTCCGAAGTCCCTCTCTATCTCCGCCTGGGTCACATCGGTGTCCTCCACCACATCATGAAGCCAGGCGGCGGCTATTATCACCGGATCCGATGTCACCGACCCGACTATCTCCGCCACATGCCCCGGGTGCACGATGTACGGCTCCCCGGTGAACTTCCTCACCTGGCCCTTCCTGCGGTGGGCCTCCTCCGCCAGGGCGGCTGCCCGCTGGACAAGATCGTTCAAATGTCCTGCCTTCCTTCAGTCCGTAAGGAACACCCTCTCCGGCGCCGGGTTCACGGTTCCCAGCTGCCTTATGTATTCCAGGAAAACCTCGGAGTCGGTGAAGCCGGTGTCGGTGAAGGGCTTCCCTGCAAGTATTCCGTAGCCGTCACCGCCCCTTGCCACAAAGGCGTTGGTCACCAGCCTGTATGTTGTGTCCGGGTGTACATCCGTCAACGATCCGTCGGGGAGTATCCTGGAAAGGGAGGTTATCCTCTCCCCGGGAGCGCCGCTCTTTTCGGCATGGTACTCCAGACCTGCCACATAGGGGAAGGCACCGTCTGAAAGCCCCTGGTCGAAGATGGCCTCCATGGCCCCCTCCAGCGTTTGCCTCAGTTCAGAGCCGGTTACATCCAGCACCGCCAGTGTGTTGGCGAAGGGCAGCAGCCTGTACACCGTTCCCACGGTTATCTCCCCGGCGGGTATGTCTATGCGTACCCCCCCGGCATTCTGCAGGGCGATGTCGGCCCCGGACCCCAGCCGGTTGGCCTTCCACAGCATTGCGTCGCAGACAAGGGGAGCTGTCATGCTTCCCCGGGGAAGGCTTCCCCCGGGCACCCTCTGGTTGGGAAGGTCTTCAGAGGCAACGGCAGCGGGCTCATTCTCGTAATCGGCTATCACCTCTCCGTAGGTGTCAACAAGACCCTGAACGAACTGGTCGCCTGGAGTGACATCCACAGAATGTTCGGCGATCAGGCACTCTGGAATGGGGTCCTCTGAACCGTAAAGATGCTCACCTGCCAGAATCCTGGGCATGCCGGCATAGTCCCTGATCACGCCGTTCTCATCGAACTCAACCTGAAGCCTGCCAAGCACCCTCGTGTAGCTCCAGGCCTGCACCACCAGGGCCCTCTCCCCGTCTGCTCCCTGCACAACGGTGGGATAGCCGCCGGAGGACTCCAGCCCCACTGAAGTGAAGTCCCCCAGAAGGGTATGGGTGTGGCCTCCCACTATCACATCGGCTCCACTGAGGGCCATTGCCAGCTCTATGTCATTCTCGTAACCCATGTGGGAAAGAACTATTATCTTGTTAATCCCGGAACCGGCAAGTTCATCTATGACCCCCTGCACCGACTCCGCTGCGGGGAGCACCACCGTTTCCGCCGAGGGGCTTGAAACACTTGCCAGCTCTTCGGTGACCACTCCCACCACTCCGATCAGCTCACCGCCCCTTTCAAGAATGACAAAGGGCTGAACGAGACCGGCCAGCAGGGAGTCGCCGGAAACATCGAGGTTGGCGCATATCACCGGGAACTCAGCCAGATCAAGGAGGAAGGCAAGTCCCTCACTTCCCCGGTCGAACTCGTGGTTGCCTGTCACCATGGCGTCGGGCATGATGTCGTTGTAAACCGCGGCGTCGGCCCTGCCTCCGTAAACGGTGTAGAACAGTGTGCCCTGCACCATGTCCCCGGCGTGGAGGAAGAGCACGTTGCCCCCCTCGCCCCTGATCCTTTCCACCTCGGAGGCAATTGCCGCCACCGACCCCGCTGAAATCGTGAAAACCTCACCGTCCCGGTGGCACTCCAGTTGAAGGCCCACGGGCTCCAGGTTGGAATGGGTGTCGTTCACGTGCACGATGTCCAGTGTGTATCCGTATGCCCCGGCGAATGCCAGCATCACAGCTGAAATCAGAAAAAGCCTTCCCATGAAACTCCCTCCTGTAAACTGAAACCTGATTGGTATGGGTCTGAATATAGCCCTGGTTCGAGAATGTATCCTCCCTGTGAAAAACTCCCGAAAGTTCTCCGGAAGGGACCGGACCGCAAAAACCACAACGGGAGGATGGAATGACAGGCGGCCCGTTATCACCCCATAATGTCCCTCCACCCCTCGTGGATCATCACCATGGCCATGGTGTCCAGCTCGCAGTACTTCAGCAGGGCGGCGCTGAGCTCACTCCGCTCGTAGTCGGTCATTTCCTCGAACTGCATCCTGGCGTAGGCGGTGAGGGCTCCCCCGCCGTCCTTCAGCCGGTCGTCGTCGCTGAGGATGCGGTTCTCCTTCTCCGGCAGGTCAGAGAACATCCTGGGCAGCAGCAGGTAGGGGTCCTTTACCCTGCCGTTCTCCATCTCCACCCACTTCCAGTTGGTGAAGTTCAGGCTCCTGATGCCCCCGGGGGCGCCGTATATCGGCTTCGAGTACTTCTCCCTGAGGAAGGCTGAACTGTTGAGAATGGCGGGAAGGACCTTCTTGATGGAGTTGGAGCCACCCATGGCGGGGTGGTAGAAGTACTTCTTCACCAGCTCCCACTGGTCCACCATGTTCCTCTCTCCCAACCACTTCTCAGCGGAGTTCCCAGTGGCATGGGTGATGCTCCTTATGAAATCGCAGAGTTCGGCGCCGTCGGGAACCGAGGGATCGTCCATCAGCTGCCTGTATATGGCGCAGAGGTATGTGTTCTCGTGGTTCGAGTAGCGGAAGACGGTTCCCCGGTCGTTCTCAAGCTGGGCCTTCAGGGCCCTTGTGAAGGAATAGTTGGGGAATACTCCCCTCTCGGCGTTCAGGTACTCCCCGGCGTGCTCCACGGTGCCGTCCCAATGCACCATGTGGTGGGAGAACTGGAATGCCACCCCCTCGTAGGGGCGCCTGCCGGCGTTGAAGGGAATGGCAGCCATGGTTGTCTCGAAGTCTATGAAGTGCAGGGGAAAGACCCAGCTGTCCATTTCAGCCAGGAGGCCGTCCCTGTCCAGCCAAAGGCTGTCATCGTGATTGACGGTCTTTTCGACCTGGAGCCACTGCCTCTCGCTGGGTGAGATACCCTTCTTCCTCCCGGGCTTAGGGGAGATGTCGTCCCTGTTCATCTGCGACATCTTCACCCGCTTCTCCCGAAGGAGCTCATTCTTTTTCCTGAAGGACCACACATCCAGTACCGTTGGGTCCAGGAAGTCTTTTTCACTGAAGCCAAGGTCCGCCTTCCAGCATTCCTTCCTGCCGCTGAGCAGACCCCTGCGCTCCTCTTCATCGGTTGCGACGAACTCGCACCCGGCGCAGGCGGTGCTCACCGGCGAGGGGATCTTCAGGTCGGCTGAATACCTTTCTGAAAGGAATTTCACCATCGGCTCAAAACCCAGCTCATACTCCCCGGCGGTCAGTGTGCCTGAGAATATTTCCTGGCAGATGCCGTCCACCCCCACACTGCGGAGGATGCGGGGGGAAAGGTCCGAGGGGGAAATGTCATGGGAGACAGAAACCGATTTCCTGCCCCTCTCATCCTTCACTATGCGGAACTTCTGGTTAAGCCCGTGGGTGGGACACAGGGTGGTCTTGTCCGCCATCATCAGGTGCGCGCAGACCTTGAACCCGGGGTAAGCCCTTTTGATCACGAATTTCTGGAAGGCCACGTCGTAGAGGTAGGGCTTCCAGCCGGACTGAATGTCGCCGCTTCTTGTGAGAAAGAGGTTCTCCTCCCCGGGGTCGAAGGACTTCGCCTTGACCTCGTGAAGGAACAGAGTATTGCCCCGCTTATCGATGATGTCGGCACGGATGAAGAGGTTCCCGTGGCGAAATGCCCCCTCGTAGATGATCACCGAATCCTGGGCAAGCAGCTCACTGGTCCGGGAGAGGGCCTCTTCCTGATCGAGTGTCCTTATGTCATGGCCTCCTGGGAAATAGAGCTTCGCCAGTTCCCCCACCTGGAAACCGCCCTCGGCCAGAGCCGCCAGGAAGCTGTCTTCAAGGCTCTGGTTGGCGTACTGTGCCTTGCCGGTGTAAAACAGCTTGGTGGGGCACTCAAGGGCAAGCCTGAACCTGGACTTGGTAAGGTAACGCTTTTTCACAACCACCCCCGAAACCGGTTACTCATTCTCTTGAGACACGGGTCAATATGCAACACAGAGTTTACTAAGGAGAGGCTATTTCAGTCACATTCATCTTCTTTTCCATGGTTTCTCACGGAATACTCCGAGGTTCTGTAGAATACCGCTTCATAGTCTATCTGCTCACCATCTGTCGCTGTCATCCAGGGAATGTCATTGTGGGAATACTCGCTTATCTGGGAAGCGTTCTTATCGCTCAGGGCTCTCAGCACTTCGTTTATCACTTCAAGCTCGTTTGCACGCAGCAGAGATAGATCGGGGTCTCTCTTCGGGAGATACTTCGTCTGGGGATAGTTGAAGTACTTACTGGAAATCTTCACAAGGCTTCCCTCACCTATCATCTCCTCAACCAGCTTCTGAAAGTGTGCAGGGGTGGGGCCATAGGTGTTCTTGATGTAAGCCGCCCCTATCAACTGTTCTTCGTACTTTTCGTAGTAATTGAAATCAATGAAGTACAGAAGCTTGTACAGAACGGTTTCACCTATGTTCGGTTTCGCCCCCACCCGGGTCAGGATGTAGAGCAGCACCTCCTTGAACTTCCTGAAGTTGTTCTGGGGAATGCTGATCCTTTCGCGATCTCTTCGGATGTCCTCCTTATTGGAGGATTCTACGGCTTCCTCGGGGATCAGTTTCGGATCAATTAAATGCGAAGCGGTAGTATTCAGAACCCTGGCAAATGAAACCAGCTCCTCTACGGTTACTTTCCGCTTTCCACCTTCTATCTGTGCAATTGTGCTTCTGCCCATTCCCATCTGCCCGGCGAGGTCTTCCTGGCGCATGCCAAGTCTTTCCCTCAGGCACCTGATATTAAGCCCTATATCCATCTTCACTCCTTCATCGTTTGCACAAAACATATGCGAGCATACAGAACATGTCAATGTTAGAATTTCATACATACAGTAAAATCCGAGCATATTCAGAGTAACACGAGGGACTTATCCCATATTCTGAACACAGAAAGATTCTTCTGTGAGATCCAGGGCAGCGGCAACTATATTCGGCTTTACTGAAAAAGAAGGAGCTGCAATGGCGGAAACAGATCTCAGAATGGAACAGATCAATGAACTGCACCGGCTGGCGAAGCGGGTGGTGGAACTCAAACCCTGGGAATTCGTGCCGCCCAACTCCCTTTTCGGTGTAAGGCTTCCAGGTTCTGTGGAGTCCGCCTACATCCAGATAATAGGCCAGGCTGGTGAGGAGTTCGGAGTACTTGCCGTTGTTGGCGAGGAGTCCCTTCACCGCCTTCGGAGAGTCCTTCACGGTGGTGAGCTCATAGAGGTCCGGATACTGGCCATGTCCTTCGATGCCGCGGATGAGCTGCCCCCTCAGCTCCTCAGACATGAAAAGGATTCCATAGTCGAGATAAGGGGAAGGCAATTCATTCCCACATACACCTCGCACATTCCCGGGCGCACATCCTGGCTTCTCTCCGCAGCGGAAGCTGACGAACTCCGGCAGTACCTCGTTCAGGCCATTGAGGTTCTGCAGAGGAAAACCACCGATAACTTCATGGATCTCGGTGAAGACCCGGAGCAGTGCCTCTACCGCACCCACCTCATGGGCCAATGGGTTGACTCCGTTGAAGCTGTTCCCCGGGATCCCAGAAAGGGGGCCAGCTACAATATCCCCTCTCCCCTTCTTAAGCTGATGTGGAAAATGCCTCCCCACACCCACGGTTTCCAGGCGGAACTCATGATGATGCCCACCCCCTACGGCCCCGGGGATACCAGGCGTGCCTTCCCCTATGTCCTTTTCCTGGTGGACGAGAAGGACGGCTACGTCCTCCACGAGCTGATCCCCCCGGACCCCACACTGCGAAGGATGGAGCTGTCCATTCCAGGACTGCTTCTGCAGAAGCTCTGCGACCTCAGGCTGAAGCCCCCCCGGCTCACCGTTCCTGAAGGGGGCAAGCTTCATACCCTGATAGACGAGATGGGAGCCGGAAGCCTGCCCTTCCCGGTGAAGACGGCAGGGGACCCGGAGCCGATCTCCGGTCTGCTGGATTCATTCTGGGAATCCTTCTTCCGCGGGTTCCCCGGGGATGGGAACGGAGAGGATGAGTACGAGAAGGTATTCCTCATCAAGGTCGCCCTGATGGATGACAGGAGGACCTACAGGAAGATCGCCATAGGCAGCGGACAGACCATGGATACACTCCACGACGCCATATTTGACGCCTTCGAACGGGAAGAGGAACACCTCTACTCCTTCTTCCTTCCCAGGAAGCCCACAACATCCAAGCGGGTCATAATGAAATCACCGGCAGTATCACCGCCTATGGAGGATGAGTTCATTGAATTCGCCAACGACCTTGATTCCGAGGAAACCACCATAGGTGAGCTGAACCTGAAGGAAAAGCAGAAGTTCTACTACCTGTTCGACTGGGGCGATGAGTGGTGGCACGAACTCACCTTCGAGGGCGAGATAGAGTTCGATGGAGAGGAGCTCCCCGCCGTTACCGTGAAGAAGGGCGACTCTCCCCCACAGTACCCCGACTGGGATGAGGACGAGGAGTAGCAAGGCCACATCAGCACCCGCGGTGAAAGCAGCCGGGTCCCATAGAGCAAAAAAACCCGGGGCCGAAGCCCCGGGAAAAACAATGAATGTTTTAGAACGAAGTTTTTATCCCGCCCCAGGTGTCCCTTGTGAGCGAGGTTTCTATGTCAAGCTCGAACTCGGTTATCCGGTAGTTCGAGGCTCCAGCCGCGTAGAGCCAGAAGAAGCTGTCCCGGTCGTAGCTGTAGGATATTCCGTAGGAAGCGGTGGAACTCTGGGGTTCTGTCGCCGAGCCGATATACTCCACATTTGCCCCGTCAAACTCGAAGAAGTAGAAGCTGCCGTATGAATAACCGCCAACCACTATGCCAAGGTTGTCCTCATAGGGGAATATGGACAAGCCGCAGGCGTAGGCGGCGGGCAGTTCGGTAAGTCCCCAGCTGATGATGTTTCCACCGCTGGTGTCGAACCGGACCAGGTATCTGGTGGAGGCGTCAATGGACCAGAGCATTCCATCGTGGTCGGAATCCATGCCCCTGGGTTCTACATTAACGGGGTTGGCGAAGGCGTAGCTCCATGTGCCCTGGAACATCCAGACATCCATTACGGTTCCCCAGTCATTCGCATACAGCTCCCAGATCCCCGGGGCGGTTTCCACCACTGCAACGCCCAGGATGTCAGGAAATGCCGGGGGACTGGATATCGAGCCACCGACAGTTCCGTCGTCGGGGTCCAGCGAGTACAGCATATCCGATCCATAGTCGGTCATTATCAGTTCCCCGGAGGTGTCCACATAGTCAAGCCCCCTGGGGCTTGAAAAGCCTGTAAGACCATAGTCGTTTATAACGGTCATGGTGATGTCGGCCCTGCCCGGCGGCGGAGTCTCGTAACCGGCCCGGGGTCCCCCGTCGGGGTCCATGGCCAATAAGACACCCGAAAGAACAAGCATACAGATCAGCAACAGTCTCATAATAATCCCTCCCTTGGAAACAGGCTACTGCAGCCTGTCATGATTCTCCACTATATGGTACATAACCGCTGCATGTCAACGCATCACAGACGAAAGCGCGGGATACTGCTGACCTGGTTACTTCTTCTCACCTCCGATGAACTTGTAGACCAATGCTCCGAGGATGCCGCCCACAATTGGAGCAACCCAGAACATCCAGAGCTGGGAGACAGCCCATCCACCGGCGAATACCGCCACGCCTGTGCTTCTGGCGGGGTTCACCGATGTATTGGTTACCGGAATGCTGATGAGATGGATAAGGGTAAGGCAGAGGCCTATGGCCACAGGGGCGAGACCCGCAGGGGCTCTCTTGTCGGTGGCTCCCATTATCACCAGCAGGAACATCATGGTCATCACAACTTCGGTGACCAGGGCGGCCACCATGGAGTAACCGCCGGGTGAATGCTCCCCGAAGCCGTTGGAGGCAAACCCCGCATGAACATCGAACCCCGGCTGTCCGCTTGCTATCACAAGAAGCACCGCTCCCGCCGCTATGCCCCCCAGCACCTGGAAAAGGATGTAGGGAACCAGTTCCTTCCCCGAAAACCTTCCACCGGCCCAGAGGCCGAAGGAAACCGCGGGATTCAGGTGACAGCCTGAAATGTGCCCTATGGCAAAGGCCATGGTAAGCACCGTAAGACCGAAGGCAAGGGAAACCCCCAGCAGTCCTATCCCCACCCCGGGAAAAGCCGCCGCCAGCACCGCACTGCCGCATCCCCCCAGAACCAGCCAGAAGGTACCGAAAAACTCCGCTCCGTACTTCCTCATGACTCCCCCTTAGTAAACGCCGACCCCCTTTGGGCCTTCAAATAAAGCTAATCACGAAGCAGTCTATGGTCAATAAGCCGGGATATAAGGAATTGATTACCCTGCTGGAGTTACGGTGACTGTGCAGGAAATCGCAGGGCCGGAACGGGGATTTGCTTCGCTGTCAAGGATGGTTATTATAACTCAGTTGAAGTCATTTTCTGTTCCAGGGGCGCAGTAATGGGAGGCTGTAAAAAATGAAGGCATCATTGGCTGTTTTGCTCATCCTTGCAGCTTTATCCACGGCGGGCAGGGTCGCCGTGGACCTGCCCGGGCCCCAAAGATATGATTGGCTCAAATACGACAATGGTACATTCAACTGGCTTACATGGGAGGGAACCTACAGGGGGGTCTGGTTCAACCTTCAGGATTTCATCCCGGGTGCAACAGGTTTTGAAATTGGTATATCACAGATGTGGTTCTATCACCACACCAGCTACCCCTGGGACACCGGCGATTTCTACATTGAACTCTGGAACGGCGACGCGATGGGCCCCATGACCCGGCTCGACCAGACAATGGTAACCGCCCTCCACCTCACTCCGGTATACACCTGCTACAATCCCAAAATTGAAACCGAGCAGAACTTCTGGGCCCTGGCCAACACCGAGATGAGCGCAGGCGGCTGGCCCTCCATCCTCGGCGACGACGCCCAGGGCAGTAGTTGGGGCGGCGTTGCCCACAGTTTCTACAGCGATGACTTCACCGCCTGGGAACCCTGGGTCATAGGAAACGGACCCTGCAACTACTTCATCTCGGTTACAGACCCCATGTCACTGGAAGCAACCACCTGGGGTTCGATCAAGTCCGTTTTCTGAAGAGCCGCCTCAGCGAAGAACACTGTTCATCGGGTCCAGGAACTTCACCCTGGCTGGGTCGAAATCCTCCGGCGACCAGTTCTCCCCGGCAGGGTAAACAGCGGAGAGAGCAGCAATACGAGCAGCCAGGTAACACTACCGATTCAGCGCTCCAGCTGCACGAACTTTTCAGTGAGTGTCTCGGAACCGCAGTTCATGACAACGGTGTAAACCCCCGGGGGGAGCCCCTGAATGCTCACGGTTCCCGCACCGGGAGCTTCCGGGCCGTAGGAGCGGACAGCCCTTCCAGCCATGTCGTACACGGTGAGCCGGGAGCCCGCCATGCCGTTCATGTGGTATTCGATACCGGCTGCGCCGCCAACGGGATTCTCAAGGATCCTCAGAGTCGGCTGGTCTCCGCCATGCTCGATTCCCTGGACCACCCAGTCGAAGATCACTTCATGAAGAACCGGCGTAATCAGGGAATCGGAGGTGGACAGCACCGCGGCGTACTGGGCATACATGCAGTCCTCCGGGAAAAGCCCCTCCAGGGATGTGCCGGATACTGTCATGGTGTCGCTCCACTGGGTGCTCTGAAGTTCGAAGAAATCGTTTGAACCCCTTAAGGCGAAACCGACGGAGGTGCCCCCGGGCACCGTGGCATCCCAGGTGATGGTGCCCCACCAGGTGGAATCGGGAACCCCGATGGAGACCTGAATGATGGATGATTCCAGATAACCCCCTGTGTAGGAGCAGAGGTCGTCCATCCACAGGAGGGTGTCGGCGGCGGACGAGGATACCAGCAGGTCCAGAGCGCCGTCTGAATTCAGATCGCAGTCCAGGATCAATCTGGGGCTGGTCACCGGGGATATCTCGTGCCTGGTCCAGTTCTGGGCGGTGCCGTCATTCAGGAAAATGGGAATGTAGTCTTTCAGAACGGTTACCGCGGCTATGTCCAGGTCGCCGTCCTGGTCGAGGTCGGCCATGAGGACCGACTGGCACTGGGGAACCACCTCAAGCAGGGTGCTCTCCCAGTCATCCCCGGCTCCATCCACATTCTCCCAGTAGGAAATGTTCTGCTGAAACCTGCTGGTGGCAAGGTCGAGGTCGCCGTCGCCGTCGGCATCACCGCATGATACCCCGTTGATGTACTCAATCCCCCCCATGATGTACATGTGCTGCCAGATGGTGCCCTGGCCGGTGGTGTTCCTGTACCATGCCAGGTGCCCTCCGAGGGAACTGGCCATGAAAATGTCGATGTCGCCGTCGAGGTCCACATCTCCCGCGGCGATGTCAGAGGGAACATAGGTTCCTCCCACGGAGTGGAACTCCCAGTTGCCCCCGCCGAGATTGATCCAGCAGCAGAGGAACTCGGGGTAGTCGTGCCCTCCGATAAGGTCCAGCATGCCATCGCCGTTGAGATCCGCAGGCTCCAGGCAAAAGGCAGCACGTTCGTCATCCACAAGGCTGGTTTCCCAGGTACCCGCACCGGCTGGATTGATCATCAGGATTATGTCGTTCTGGCTTTCGTCGGTTCCCACGAGATCCGGGTAGCCATCTCCGGTGAAATCCCCTGCGGTAACTGTCCAGGCGTATCCCGATACAGTGGCAACCATGAACTCGTTCCACAGGGTCCCCTGCCCGTCGGCGTTCTCCAGTATCCTGAACCCGTCGGGGGATTCGGTAATCGAGGCAATGTCCTGGTCTCCGTCCTGGTCGAAGTCAAGAAGAACCACACGGGAATGGTCGATGCCCGATATCGGAACGCCCTGGGAGGAATACTCAAGGGCAAGGTCGCCCGGATTCCCAAGAACGTTCACGTCGGAGTCGTACCAGTAGTCGGTTCCAAGCTGTATCACCGGCCCTATAACTCCAGATGAACCGGACCAGTCGGTCTGGAATCCCTGGGAAGCCGATGAAACGCCGCACATTACCGCAAGGGCCACCATACACAAGTACTTGCTCATAACTGCCTCCATTGGGATTCAATGTCATCATTTATCAAATGCTTTAATTGAACACTATGTAATACGCGTCCAAAAAGCAAGACACCGATTCCCGGGCACCAGGCAGGGAACGATCCCGAGGACGAGTTACGAACATGGCTGTCCCCCGCACCGGTTCTTCCATCAGCTCCAGCAGAACATGGGGGGCGTTATTCCCGCAAAGCTAGATTCCTGAATCCCCGGCAGCTTCCAGGACATAGATCTTGGGGTAGTCCACGGGACCGTAATCGAAGGCCAGCATTCCGTTCTTCAGGCAGTATCGAAGCTGTGTCACTCCTTCCAGCTCCGGGATCACCGCATAGCCTTCAAGTTCTCCCGCCGGGGAGTAGATCTCGAATGTTGGCACCGCCGTGTAGCCCTGCGCCACCCAGATGTTGTCGCTGTCATCCACGAAGAGACCGGAGATGGCCAGGTGGTTGGGATCCTCGATGACCCGCTCACCCCTGTTGACGCTTGATTCGCCGCCGTCACCCCGGGTGAGCCCTTCGGTGTAGATGGCTTCCTGAAGCTCCTCCTCGGACTTCGGAACCGGCTCCCAGCTCCTCTCCACTGTGAAGAGCTCCTCACCGGAGCTGCTGACACCATGGATGGCATAGGTTTCGGTATCACTCACCGCCCAGTAGAGATTCCCGCTGCTGTCGCTGTCCCACACAACATCCACATTTTGCACATCCACGTCGCCGTCTTCTGCAATGGTGATCGTAAGCGGGAAGGAGACCATCACCTCATCCGGGGTCAGCGAACCTGAGTAGATGCCTATGAAGCTGTTCCCCGTGGGAAGCTCCCCCTCTATAGAAAAATCTATTGTCATACTTCCTGCGTAGAATGTCCCGTCGTCCAGCGGAACCGGGAACATGGGAGGAACCAGTGGGAACCCCTCCACCCTTTCAATGAACCCGCGGTCCTGGTCGAATATCGAAAGGGTCGACCCGGAAAAATCGCTTACTATCAGCCGCCCGTCGGAAAGCTGTGCGAAGCAGTTGGGATACTGGAACTCACCGGGACCCGCCCCATGTCTTCCGATGAATCCCGAAAATTCCCCCTCTGGACCGAACACGGTTATCCTGCCCTTCAAAGCGTCCAGGACGAGGATGTTCCCCGACAGGTCGAACTCCACGTCGGCCAGGCTTCCGAACTCCCGGAGGGAATCACCGAAGAGCACACCGATGGTATCCACCACTGAGATCACCATTGTATCGGGAGCCGACGGAGCAGAAGCGGACTCGGTATCCCCCGACCCTCCGTTCCCGCATGCGAGCCCAACGGTAAGGGCTGCCAGAAAATACCTGAACTTCATATCTCCCCCGATCGGTGATGAGTTAAGGACACGCACACGCCTGGATCTGCTTGCTTCAGCCGGTTCAGGTCCCTCAGGAGCAGATGGAACCATGCTTCTGAAGTTTCATTTCAGCATGATAACATCAAATCCATTTTTGTCAATTTTTATTGCGCCATGACTACAAGGCGGACCTCTTCCCCGGGTTCCCGAAGGGGGGTACGGCAAAGCCTTCAGGAAGCCGATTCAGGCTGGGAGCAGATGAACAGCGGAGAAGTGCATGGGTTTACCGCTGCTTGAAGTCCTGTCCTATTTCCTGATCACGGGATCGAACCTCTCCTCGATCCAGCAGTAAACTGCGGGAAGAACGAAAAGGGTCAGCAGTGTGGACGAGGTCAGCCCGAAAACGACCACCGCCGCAAGGGGCCTCTGCACCTCTGATCCGATACCCGTTGAAAGAAGCAGCGGGAAGAGGCCCAGAACCGTTGTCATTGCCGTCATGAGCACCGGTTGCAGCCTTAACAGGGATCCTTCCACCAGTGCTTCCTTCAGGTCCGTTCCGCTTCTTCGGTGCATGTTGAAGTAGCTAACGAGAACGACCCCGTTCTGCACCGCAATGCCGAAGAGGGCAATGAAGCCCACCGCCGCGGGAACGGACAGGTATTCCCCGGTGAGGATCAGGCCAAGTATCCCGCCGATAAGGGCCAGGGGTATGTTAAGGAGGATCACCAGGGCGTGTCTGAAAATGCCGAAGGACATCCATAGAATTGTCATTACACCGGCAAGCACAAGGGGAACGATGATGGAAAGACGCTTCATGGCCCTCTGCTGGTTCTCGAACTGACCGCCGTACTCAACGAAGTATCCAGGGGGCATATCCACGTTCTCTTCTATTGCGCGCTGAACATCAGCGACCACGCTCCCCAGGTCCCTGCCGTCTATGTTCCCCTGAACCGTCCAGTACCGCTGGTTCTTCTCCCGGTTGATCTGAATAGGTCCGATGACCTGTTTTACATCAGCCACCATGGAGAGGGGTATGAGAGAGCCGTCTTCGGTGTGGACCAGCAGTGAGGATATGCTTTCAGGATCGTCCCGGAATCGTTCCTGAAGCCTCAGGTGAATACCGTACCTTCGAACGTTCAGATACATGTGATCTATCACTTCACCACCGATTGCAAGCTCAACGGTTTCCATGATCTGAGCAACCGATATGCCGTAACGGGCACAGGCTTCTCTGTCAGCCACTATCTGCACCTGGGGCTGTCCGAATCCCTGCTCCGAGGCCAGGTCTACAAGCCCCGGTATTCCGCTGACTGCCTCTGCGATGCTCTGTGATGTTTCTCTAAGAACGGTTAGATCTTCCCCGTACACCTTGATCGCCAGTTCCGCCCTGGAGCCCGAGAGAAGCTCGTCAAAGGCGTTCTGAATCGGCTGAGTGAAGTTCAGCTGCACTCCCGGGTATCCCCCTAGGTCATTCCTTATAGCCTCAACGATCTCTTCCCTGGAACCGTATTCACCCCACTCATCCTCGGGCTTCAGCTCGATATGGATCTCCCCGTAGTTAACCGGATGGGGATGACTCCCGGCTTCAGGCCTGCCTATTCTGGAAACGGTCTCTTCCACAGGACCGAATTCAAGTATTCGCCTCTCCAGGGTCATTATGGTTTCTGTGGCTTCCTCCAGGGCAATTGAAGGCGCCATCACCACTCCGATGAAAATGGAACCCTCTTCAAGGGTTGGAAGGAATTCAGTTCCAATGAAGGGTACAAGAGCCATGCACACCACGAAAACAGCCAGAGCCGACAGCACCACGATCTTCCTTTTATGAACGGCCTTCTCAACCGCAGGTCTGTACACTTTCTTCAGTTTTGCGAGCAACTTGAATTCTGCATGCTTCCTCTTTTTCAGCAAAAATGAAGAGAGTGCGGGTACGGCAATCACAGCCATGATCAGTGACCCGGCCAGGGCAAAGGAAACGGTTCTGGCCATGGGGCCGAACATCTTCCCCTCAATTCCCTGAAGGGTCAGTATTGGCAGAAACACCAGAATGATCACGATGGTCGAGAAGACAATGGGTTTTGCTACCTCCTTGGCGGAATCCATTATCACCCGTACCTTCGTGAAGGAGCTTTTTTCAGGAATGTTCAGGTGCCTGAAAATGTTTTCCACCATAACTATGGATCCGTCTCCCAGCATTCCGATGGCTACAGCGATCCCTCCCAGGGACATAAGGTTAGCGGAAACACCGGTGAGTTTCATGAGAATAATGGCGGTAAGTGCCGAGAAGGGGAGCGCCAGGGCAACGATCAGCGATGACCTGAGATTGCCAAGGAATAGTGCCAGCGTCAAAAGAACCAGCAGGGCTCCGAAGATAAGTGCGGAATTGACGGTTCGGGTTGCATTGTCAACCAGCTCTGCCTGCTCATAGTAGGGAACAAGGTGCACACCCTCCGGAAGACTTTCCCTGACCTCCTCTATCTTGCTGTACAGCCTTTCAATAACTTCTGAGGTGTTCTCGCCGTACAGTTTAAGTACAATCCCCGATACAACTTCCTCTGAACCGTTGTGTGAGACAACTCCCCTGCGGATCTCGGATCCGTACTGCACCATGCCCAGCTGGCCTATGGTAACGGGAACGCCGTCCACGGTCTTCACCGCCAGGTCGCGAATGTCCTCTAGGTTTTCCAAAAGACCAATTCCCCTTACCAGGTGCTCTTCCGAGCCAATGACCAGGAACTGGCCCCCGGCGTTCCTGTTGTTCTCGTTCACAGCCTCTGCAATGTCATCCAGGGATACATCGAACTCCAGCAGAGAATTGGGATTGACCTGTATCTGATACTGCAGTACATGGCCCCCCATTGAAAGCACCTCGGTTACACCGGGCACCGACTGCAGCTGGTGCTTCACCACTCGGTCATTCAGGTCTCTCAGATAAATGTCCAGGGGCATTCCACCTGTGGGAAGGTCTTCATCCGCGGTGAGGTAGTAGATGAATATCTGCCCGAGTCCGGTGGATATGGGCCCCAGAGAGGGCGGTTCATCCATTTCAGGCAGTTCAGGAAGAGCGGCATTCAGCCTTTCGGCAACCAGCTGCCTGGCAAAGTAGATGTCGGTGTCATCGGTGAAATACACATAGATAACCGCCATGCCGAAGGCGGATGTGGACTTGATCCTCACAACCCCCGGCAGGCCGTTCATCGATGATTCAATAGGGTATGAGACCAGCCTTTCCACTTCTTCCGGCGACATGCCGTGGGCCTCAGCGAACACGGGAACCATGACCGGAGAGATATCAGGAAAGGCATCAACCGGGAGACTTCTATAAGCAAAGACCCCACCGATTATTACACCGATGACACCCAGCACTATCAGCAGCCTGTTCTCCAGAGAGAACTTTATCACTCTTTCAAGCATCCTGTTCCCTTCCCGGTCAGTGACCGTGGCCGGCGTGACTGTCCAGGCCACTGGTCACGATCTCTGCCTTCAGGGAAAATGCCCCATGGCTAACATATCTTTCTCCGGCGTGGAGACCCGATGTTATCCCCACGGAAACTCCGTCGGATGCGCCCAGTGTAACAGGCACAGAAACAAATCCGTGCCCTTCAGGAACGAACACTACATTCTCGCCCTGCACGAACTGAACCGCATCCGAGTTGACCACCACAGGTTCTTCCAGTAACCCGGAACTCACTTCAGCGGAAACGAACAGCCCCGGCCGCCAGAGTCCGTGTGAATTATCCAGTTCACCCCGAACGACCGCGGTGCGTGTCTCGCTGTCAACGAACGAAGCCACATAGTCTACTGAAGTCAACGCAGCGGGGATTTCAGAATGTGAATGGGAAACTGTCATCTCCTGTCCGGAGTGAATTCCGGCAAGGGCATTCTGAGGAACATTCAGTGAAACCCAGACTCGGGACAGGTCGGCAACCGTAACAATGTCACTCTCGGGCAAGATGTTCTCTCCGGGGGTAATGTGCATCTCAATTATCGTTCCTGATATCGGGGCCCTAACCTCATACCTGGTCAGTTCACCTGATGCTGCTGAAGACGACAGATTACTCATCTGATATCCGCTGACACCAAGGGCGCCAAGTGTCTGGCGAGCGCTGTTGAAATCAGCCTGTGCTGTGGTGTAGGCCTGCCTCTCAGTAAGGAAACCCTGCTCTGAGAGAAAACCGCCCTCGAACAGCTGCTGCTGGTTTTGGAATATCTCCTCGGCAAGCTGCAGACCTGCGCTTGCATTGATGTATTCTGTTTTGGCGTCAGCCAGTTCTCTGCTTGCAATGACTGCGATCAGCTCACCCTGCTGCACATAGTCACCCAGTTCAGCATTCACCGTCCGAACAACGCCTGCCACAGGCGGCGAGAGATGGGCAAGCCTTTCCTGGTTGATCACTATCTCACCGTAGTGGGTGGATGACTTTCTGATGGAACCTCTGCCGGCAACGGCAACCTCTATGCCCGCATCGGCGATATCCCTCTCAGTAAGCTCAATGACAGCTTCAGTTTGCGTGGATTCATCATGCAAATCAATTCCACCACATGGAACCTCGTGGTCATCATCCTCCTCATGAGCATGAAGATCCTCCGCCTCATCGTGGTCATCATGCTCTTCCGGGACTTCCAGATCATGATCATGATCGGTGCAATCCCCGGAGGCAGCAGTTTCAGCAGAGGCTTCAGAGCAGTTAACGCCAAGCAGGAATAAGGCAGAAAGCACTGCGGCAAGCAAGGGAAGGGAACGGTCTTTCATAACCAACCTCACGAAAAGAATGAATAGTTGAACAGTTACTCAAACGTGAGATATATACTAATGTAGTAGGAAATGTTCCAGTGGGTCCGGAACTTAGCATTTCCTGTGTCTGAATCCTTGCTGCAAGCCATTCAGCAACTCTTCATCCCCTCCATCTTGAACGGTCACACATGAGCATCTCAGTAAAGTCCTCAGAAAGGAGTGTGTTTCACTGACTTGAATTGTTATTATAAGTCAGTTGAAGTCATTTTCTGTTCCAGGGGCGCGGTAATGGAAGGGAATAAAAATGAAAGCATTATCGGCTGTTGTGTTCATGCTTGCCACTTGCTCGATCGCAGGCAGGGTCGATGTGGACCTGCCCGGGCTCCAGAGATCCGAGTGGCTTCAATACCACGATGGTACACCCCAATGGGCAACATGGGAGGGAACCTACAGGGGAATCTGGTTCAACCTTCAGGATTTTCTTCCAGGTGTGACATTCTTCTACATTGATACATCGGAGATGTGGTTCTATCATTTTTCTGACAAACCCTGGGACACCAGTGATGTCTATTTTGAGCTCTGGAACGGCGATGCCATGGGGCCAATCAGCAGAATCGATCAAACCCAGGTGACAGCCGTTCATTTCGCTCCAGTTTATGCCAGTTACGATCCAAGTATTTATGTCAACCAGCACTTCTGGTGCATTGCCAACACCGAAGCAAGCACCGGAGGATGGCCCTCCATACTGAGTGACAACGCGGGTGGAACCATCTACCACAGCTTCTACAGTGATGACTTCATCGCCTGGGAACCATGGGACGTCGGCGGAGCCTGCAACTACTTCATCGCGATCGTGGAAGGCGTCTCCCTGGAAGCAACCTCCTGGGGTTCGATCAAGTCCGTTTTCTGACGGCCCGCCTCAGCGAAGAATGAAGGCGTTGACCCACCTTTCATGGGGGTCAAAGAACTTCACATTGGCGGGGTCGAAATCCTCCGGCGACCAGTTCTCCCCGGCCCAGACCCGTGTTTCCTCGTATTCTTCGTGCTCCGGGTCTCGAAGTATCGAAAGCAGATCATAGTACCCGCCAACACCGCCGCAGTCCTCAGGGGGGCATGATCTCTCACCGGCAAGGCACACAGGGTACTTCCCGCCTTCATCCTTCACTATGTACCCCTCCAGCACCACCCTGTGCATCCAGCAGTCGCCGTAGTCGTAGAGATATCCCGCTGTTACCCCGAGGTCGTTGAAATGCTCCTCCACAGGAACCTCCCACCCGGGGAACACCTCCTTGAAATCATGGAGTTCTCTATAAAAATCCGGCATGCCGATGTGGTATTCGTCCCGCTTCCCCTTGCCCCTTATCTCGAAACGGTGCAGGTGGTAATCAAGCCAGCCCATGGCATCCTGTATCGCCACATGAAGGTCCCAGAAGTTACTCGCACTGTCTATCTGTATCCGCCTCCATACCAGGGGCTCGATCTCCAGAAGCTCCACCTGGAACTGAAGCACTCTTCTCTTCTGAGGGGCGGTGAGCTTCGGGGTCCTGTAGTTCAGCAGATACCCCCGATCGGTATAGTTCTTGTCATACTTTCCCATTCATTACCCCTTCCAAAAAGACTCCGTCGGGTTTCAGCAAGCGCTGTCCCGGTTTATAAGATACTCGGGAAGTGAAGACAACAGAAGTATCCATATAACTGACGTACCTGTACAGAACCACCGAATCCATCAGGCGATTGTTTCCGTCGGCAACATACTTGTGAAACAGATCCTATCTACCGGTTCCGACGGAAGGGCATCGAACTGCCGGTGAAGAAATCTCCTTCCGGTTTGTATCACTCTGGTTAATGACTTTATGTCATGCACTCTCAAGTGTGTCAAATCCCGTCAAGTTGCTTTCTTCTTCTGCAAAACAAGTTTTCTCCATTTTCATCTTTTCTTGTTCCAGAAAAGAAGATATTTCGATTCACCATGGAAAAACCTCATGGATGAGGAGTTCGCTGCTATGGAAGCCCGATCCCATGGGTTATCCGAAACTCTCTTCCCGTTTCAGTTTACTGCGCAGAGCCTCTTCTGTGGTGTATTACCGCATCGGCATCAAGAATTACCAAGCATGTTTTCATAATAAACCGCGAAGGGATCTATTCCATATGACCTGAGCACGGACTTCAGCTGACCAACTGTTGTTTCAAGGTATTCCGCAAGTTTGCCCACGGATATCCTTCCATTGAGATAAACTCTGTAGGCCAGGGTGACCATATGGCCCGGCAGCAATGGTTCTTCCCTGTGAACATCGCTGTGAACATTCCTGTCCAGCTCCCTGAGCTCTTCGTTCTGTATGAAGCTTTCCACAGTTTCCTTATTGATCATTCCAACCCTGCAGAGGCGCCACAGAAGCGCTTCCGTGCTGACCATGTACTCCTTGGAAAGGCTGATGAGATCGAAGTATCTGATTCTGTCGTCGCATATTATCTCACCGATGTCCCTGCGTATGGAATCATCGGGCATCAGAAGATGGCTGGAAAAGATGTTCGCAAGGGTTTCCACCCTTTTCTCGGGAATGCTGGTGAAATCGCAGTCATTGAAGATCAGATGAAAAAGCTCGTGCCCAAGGCTGAAATTCCTCCTCCACCAGACCTCATTGGAGTTGAGGAGGATGGCGCTCAGACCCTTCCTGCGAAGACATGCTCCGGAACCGGACTCCAGGGGAACATGGAACACCAGAACATTCCAGTTCTTTCTCAGCACCTCTTCAAGTATCCTCGCTGGATACTGCCCCAGATCGAGCTGCTTGTGGATGCCGTCTGCGATCTGCTCCATGCTTTCAAAGGAGTTGTATTCACTGAGATCATAAGCTGGCAACCCGCCTGAAGCAGAGCAGCCGGAAAGCGAGAGAAGCCTTTCGTACCTGTCAAGGCGCGTTCTGAGCAGGTTCTCCGCAAAGCAGTCAGCCTCTCCCCTCCAGAACACCTGACCTGATGATTGATCGTCACTCAGCAGAACTTCTGGAGCAACTCCGTAGTACCCTGCCAGCTGCATTGCCTCATATGCCTTAAGATCCCTTCTGCCGCTCTCAAGGTCGTAGACCGACTGCCGATTCCCAAGCCCCAGCAGTGAAGCCACATCCTCAGTTGAACGGGAATGGGATTCACGGAATTTCCTTAACCTCTCCCCCTGAGCAACCAGTCTTTCATCTTTTTTCATTGCTTTGCCACCTCCGCACAACAATGATGCAGGACATACTGATCCATGTCAAGGATTTTCCTTGATGTTCAATCCTTTCAATTAATATCTCCCCCGGTGATGCTGGAAACCCCTCGCCTTCAGGCGAAGTAGGTATTGATTTCTAACTCTCCGTGGTGCTTTGACCGGTAAGGCTCATTCCAGCTTCCTCCTCTTCCAGATTCAGCTGGTTATGCGATTCATGCTTCTAAAAGAGTCTTTAGATAAACAGTCTGGTATTTATGGCTGAAGCTCCAGTACCAGAACCCGGGGAAACAGTTCCGGATCAGTTACCGCTGCAAGGATCCCATATGCGTCAACATGGAAAATGGCCTCGGTTCCATTTTCCAGCTCGTTGAAGGAGGCAGTATAGAGCAGGTTCCCGGAAGAATCCCATACATCGAAGAGGAATCCCTCTTCAGCGTCCTTTCTTTCAACCCATAGATTGCCCTCCGCATCAACGCCTGCAAGGGCGATAAGGGTGTGATAAGGGCAGGGTTCATAGCCCCCTGTATAGGATCGATCGTTTACGGCGTAGGTCTCGAATTCCTCTATTTCATCTGAAATTTCATGTTCTGTTTTTGGAAGGCGGGAAACATCAGGGCAGCTTATTGTTCCCGACTGTTCTCCGTCGGGTGAATAGACTGAGATAGAGTACTCGGTGTTGTCCCACACAGAGTAGAAAGTTCCGTCTGGACTTCCCATGCAGTCCATTATGAAGATGTCAGCGTATGCTTCAGGATCAGGCAGAGTCCATTGTCTTGAGAGATAGGTCACTACAGGTTCAGGTGTTGAATCGAACAGCCCAAAATTCATTGTGAAGATTGCCTGGTTATCGGCGAACTCAATCTCATACAGTTTCCCCGTGAAGGAACTCGATCCCGCGGGAAACATTTTTTTAGGGGCGTACATGTCCGTTGAAAACAGTATCCCTGTGTAATCACCGGCACTGTCGAATTCCATCACCTCCCTTCTCGATTCATCGCCAACAAGAATGGTTCCATTACCCAGAGCACACATGGATATTGGAAGCAAAAACTCTCCGGGACCGCTGCCTTCCCTGCCAATAAGCTGTACATTTCCATTATTAACCTTCCTGATACACATAGCGGCCTGATCGAGAACAAGGATAGAGCCATCGGGGTGGAAGCTGAAGGCATCTATGCGTCCTATCATCTCCAGAGAGTCCCCGGTTTCAACTCCATAGGAGTCGGTAATTGCAAGCTGATAGTTCTGGATGGTCTCTGACTCGGCGTTTGCTTCAACCGGGGCTTCCGAGTTGCAGGAAGCAATAAGAAGGGAAAGAAGAAGAACTCCGGAAATCTGCTTATTCATTTTTACCCCCATGCCTGTGCTTGAAAGAATAAACACACTGGTGTCCCATCATAAGTCGAAGAGGGACAACTGGTTAGAAATTTTATTGCTATCGAACTGTAATTCAGCATTGCTAAATAGTTGTGCCAGTTCATCATAACAAAATGGCGTTACGCTCAAAACCTGTAGAATATTGTAGAGACTGTACTCTTCCAGGTCAAGTCTTTTCCGGATAATGGCAACAAGAATGTAAACTGATACAGCGATCCATATCTGCGTTTTTACTGAATTCTCAGTGTACCCCCAAAACGCTTTGATCCTCAGATGCTGCTTGATCCATTTGAAAAACAGTTCAATCTGCCAACGAGCCTTATACAATTGAGTGATACTCAAAGCAGAGAGTTCAAAGTTATTGGTGAGGAATAATAAGATTCGGCCATCTTCAGGATCTCTGTATCTTATTCTACGCAATGCAGCTGGATACTTGTTAAAACTGATTGCCGATTTTGCCACAACGACTTGATCCGATAAAATTCCTGCTGAAGAATCCTTTATCCGTGAATATCTGCGTTTCAGCTGGGCATTGCTTTTAACTCTCGTTACAAAATAGGCGTTACTCTTTGTAATCCTGTAAAGTCGCTCATAATCCATGTAACCCAAGTCCATTACATAAATTGCACCTTGCTCAATAATCAGCCTATCAAGGAAATGCTCACGCCGGAGTTAAGATTCCACTCTCACCGGAGTTATGATTCCACCGCTCGCCGGAGAAATGATTCCACTTTCGCCGGAGTTATGATTCCACTTTGCGTATCCTTCTTCAGAGATTTCCCTAAAGTATCCTGAACAAATAAACTGACAGCGGCGAAGTCATGTTTTGTTATCATCTCCGAAAAACCCGGAGGTGATTGTCAATGTCGCGGAAGAGGACTTCGTTGAGAAAAGTACGGAAACTTATCAAAGGATACCTGATGGGGATCACCAGTTCAAGAGAGCTTGGTGCATTCGTGGGAATTTCCCACAGTCGGGTGCAGATATTCCTCAGACTATTGCAGGGGTCGAATTACTCCTTTAAAGAGCTTGGGGAACTTGATGATGAAGCTCTGTCAGCTCTCATTCATCCTTCAAAGCCAGGTCCGGATAGCGATAAGCCCATGCCAGACTTCGAGAAGATCCACGATCTCCTCACCCAGCGGAGGAAGACCGGTATTACACGAACACTGCTCTGGCAGGAGTACCGCGAGGACCATCCTGACGGTTATGGTCTCACTCAATTCAACGAGTATTACCGCAGATGGCTGAAGCAGCAGAAAAAGCCCAGCCCACCCATAGACCGCGTTCCGGGAGAGAGGCTTTACCCTGACTATTCGGGCTTGAAGATGCACTATGTGATTCGTGATACCGGGGAGAAGATCGAATGTGAGATCTATGTGTCCTCGATCGGTGTTTCAGGGAAGATCTACTCGGAGGCATCCCACACCCAGGCCACCCCTGACTGGCTGAAAGTCACGGAGAATGCATTCCTGTACTATGGGGGTGTGACACCTTTAACCTCTCCCGACAATCTCAAGTCAGCTGTAACGAAACCGAGCAGGTACGATCCCGATAACAACCGGGCATTCGAGGAATTCTGCGACCATTACGGAACAGCAATCTATCCTGCCAGGGTGCGGCACCCGAAGGACAAGGCCCTGGCGGAGAATGCAGTTCAGAATGTTCAGAGGTGGGTTATCGCCCTCCTTAGAGATCGAGTGTTCTTCTCTCTGCTCGAGCTGAATGAAGCCATATGGGAAAAGCTTGAGATCCTGAACAACAGGCCGTTCACGGAGCGCGAAGGGACAAGGGCGAGCGTATTCAAAGAGGTTGATCTGCCAGCGCTGAAGCCCCTGCCTACTGAACGATTCGAGTATGCGGAGTGGAGAAATGCAGTTGTCCATTCTGACTGTCATGTGGTGTACAAGCGATGCCGCTACAGTGTTCACCATTCTCTCAGGGGCAAGCCAGTCGATCTCAGGATAACATCTGATGGAGTGGAGGTGTTTCTGAAGAACTGTCGAGTAGCCAGTCATATGAGACTGAAGGGCAGAGGAAGACGCTCCACATGTTTTGAGCACCTCCCACCGGCTCACAAGGCATGGATGATGATGCCAGGAGATGTGCAGAAATGGCTTAAATCAAGGACAGGGAAAACCCTTGAGCTTGCCAGGCTGGTCTACAGAGGGGAGAAGCACCCCACCCTCTCCATACGGCGGATCCAGGGTCTTATGGGTCTTGAGAAGAAGTATGGACCTGAGGAACTTGAGAAATGCTGCGCCTATGCTCTCAGAACGGAAAGGGAATACTACCACCCAGTCCTGAGCGACATCCTGAAGCTCAAGCTCTACGATCGCAGACAGCTCGATCTGAATCTTGCGGAACCGGTCATCATCGACCATGAGAATATCCGTGGCGGCGACTACTACAAATGAAGAAGGAGGCTATATGCTGAAGAATCCCGTTCATGACGGTCTGAAGTCCCTCAGACTGCATTCCATGGCCCGAGCCTACGAAGAACAGGAGTCAATGCCGGACATCCGTGAATACACCTTTGATGACCGGCTGGGCATGATGGTTGACCGCGAGATCGTGGCACGGAGCAACCGCCGTCTGGCGCGACGGATCAAACAGGCTGGATTCAAGCACAGCTCAGCCTGCATGGAGAACATCGACTACCGGAGCGACCGTGGGCTGAACCGTTCTCTGCTGATGTCTCTCTCATCCTGCAGATGGGTGTACGAGAAACTTGGAGTGCTGGTAACCGGTGCCACAGGAACCGGAAAGACCTGGCTGAGCTGTGCACTTGGCCACAAGTCATGCATGGAAGGTTACAATGTTATTTACCGGAGAATGGCTCCGCTCCTCCGGGAAATGGAAGCAGCCCGCGAAACCGGAGAGATGAGCAGGGTGATGAGCAAACTGCTTAAACCTGATCTGCTCATCCTCGACGATTGGGGTATGGAAAAGCTGAACAGCAGGCAGAGCCTGCACATGCTCGAGATAACTGAAGAACGCTATGGAACGGGCTCCCTGCTCATATCATCCCAGCTGCCTGTGAACAGATGGCATGAGACCTTGCACGATCCTACGATAGCGGATGCCATTCTGGACAGGATCGTGCATAATTCCCACAGGATAGAACTGGGAACCGGTTCCAATGCCGAGAGCATGAGAAAGCTCCATTCCGACTTAACAGAAATGGACAATAAAGAAACCATGAAAGGAAACGG